>Ga0302326_10000648_pt1 | contig 93200 bp, 87 predicted proteins | sample Palsa_T0_3_FD_202264 | JGI IMG/M metagenome (GOLD analysis project Ga0302326, IMG submission 202264) | Peat permafrost microbial communities from Stordalen Mire near Abisko, Sweden - Palsa_T0_3 | ecosystem: Environmental > Terrestrial > Soil > Palsa > Peat permafrost | place: Sweden: Abisko... | reverse complement strand
CCAAGCCGTTCGCACAGGGCCGCACAATGGCTCTCGTCACCATCGGCCTCGGCGCGCAGGCCGTAGTTGACGTGCAGTGCGCTAAGTGAGGCCGGGCCGAGCAGCGCAACCGCAACGTCAAGCAGGCAGGTCGAGTCGCGTCCACCGGAGATCATGACGAGGATTGGACGGGCGGGCATCCGATCGTCGCGCGCGAACAGGCCGCTATTGCGGACCGCCTCGCAAACGTCCTCGCGGATCATCGCGCGCTACCCGGTGCGGGCGGTGGCAATGAACAGCTCTGTGGGCTCGGAGAAGCCCTTGAGCCTGACCTCGCCGATACGATCGAAGTCGAGTCCCTCCACGCTTGCGGCCATCTCCACAACCGGACGCGTCACCAGTACCTCACCGCCGGCGGCCCGTGCGACGACGCGAGCCGCCTGATTAACCTCACGTCCGAAGTAGTCGCCGTCGCGATACAGCGCCTCGCCGTAGTGAATACCGATCCTTGGTAGCGGCTCGCCGGGGGCGATCCCTGCCTGCAGCTCTAGGGCCCATGCGGTCAGGGCGGCGGCGTCGGAGCCCACGACCATGACCTCGTCGCCCAGCATCTTGATCACCCGCGCGTCGACTGGCAGCGATTGCGCAACCGCCTCCACGAACCGCTCGACCGTGCTGAGCGCCGCCTCATCGCCACGCTCAACTGTCAGTCGCGCATAACCGGCGATGTCGGCGAACGCGATCGCCACACGTACGCGCCCCTCCTCGAGTGCGTCGTCACCGAGATCGGCCTCCATGTGGTCGATCATGTCCTGCTCAACGAACTGGCCGAGCAGGCGGTCGTGCAGGTAGTTCATGAATGGCGTCGCGAACGGGAGCGTCTCGCGCACCAGCCCCTCCATCTCATCAGCGATCTCCACGCTCGAGACGTCGGCGCGCATCAGCGGCTCGTGCACGTACAGGTGAATCAGGCGCACCTCAGCGTCAGCGATCTGCGCGACCGCCTGGCCGTAGACGCGCATCAGCTGCAGGAACGCTGGCAGCGGCAGGCCGGCGTCGAGCACCGCACCGCCGAATTTGAAGATCTGCAGGTCTTCCTCGGTGAAGCCGTCTGCGGGGAGCCCGCCGAGGCCCATCGTCAGGTGGAGGCGCTCGATCAGCTCGCCGTCGAGCCCGCTGACGCGCACCGCGTCGCGGAGCGTGTATCGGGGACCGGGCCTGCTCCATAGGTTCTCGATCGGTCCAACGGCTAGCTGGCCGTTCTCGCTCGCTCGCTTGATCTGCTCGAGTGAGTGCCCGCGGGCGCGGAGCCTCGCCACTACGCGTGCGTAAGCGGCGCCCGCTGGAGTCCAGCTGCCGTCATAGCCGGGGATCAGGCCTCCCTTCACCCAGCGGCTGACGGTAGCTGGCGAGACTCCAGCGCGTGCGGCTACCTGCGCGAGGGTCAGCTCGCCCGTCTCGCCAGCGGGGTCTTCGGCGGGCTTGGCCACTCAGGCGGGCGAGGAGGCGGGCGTTCCCATACGTGGAAGTCTAAAGTCGCCGCCGATGTCGCACAGCGCCCCTATCCACCTGCACCCAACAGCACCCCTCAGCGAGCGCGTGCTACTGCCCGGCGATCCCGGCCGCGCGCTGGCGCTCGCCCAGTCATTGCTGCAGCAGCCGCTCATGTTCAATCACCATCGCGGCCTGTGGGGCTATACGGGCGAGGCGCCTGACGGCGCGCCGCTGACGATCCAAGCCACGGGAATGGGCGGGCCGTCGGCGGCGATTGTGCTTTCGGAGTTGATCGCCCTGGGCGCCAGGCGCGCGATCCGCGTGGGCACGTGCGGTGCGCTGGTCGATGATCTGGAGCTTGGGGAGATATTGATCGCGCGAGAGGCGATCTGTGCTGACGGGACCTCGCGTGCGCTCGATGCGGGCGAGCGTGTGCAGGCCGATCGCGCCCTGACGGACGCGCTGGTACAGGGGACGCCATCGGCGCGCGTGGGCACGATCGTCAGCGTGGACCTGTTCTACGACAACGGGCGCAGCAAACAGCACCGCGACGCGCTGGCGGTGGAGATGGAGGCGGCGGCGTTGTTTGCTGTGGGCGCCGACGCTGGCGTGCCGGTCGCTTGCGTGCTGACGGTTTCAGACACGTTCGACGAGCAAGGTGGACGTGGCCGCATCGACGATCAGACGCTGCTGGAGTCAGCCGAAGCGATGGGCAGGGCGGGGATCGCTGCTCTGCCTGTGTGATCGCTCAGGCTTTCCCGGGTTTCGCGGGGCTTGTGGCTGCTTTCCGAGCGCTTGGCTTCGGTTTCGTGCGGCTGGCCTTGATCTTGGTGGCGCTCGTCTTCGGCTTCGCGGCACGCGCCGGACGCGCCGGTGTGGCAGCTCGGTCGAGCTTGTCGGTCAGTCGCCTCAGCTGTGCCTCGATCGCGCTCAGACGCTCGTCGATCTCCGATTGGCCGCCAGCGGCGGGCGTCATCGTGCGGTCGAGACGATCGACGCCGTCCTCGATGCCCTCCAGTCGGTTGGAGACCGAGCGCAGACGTCGTGTCAGCCTTTCGATGTCAGCTGCAGAGGGGATGTTCAGCGCGCCCATGGCCACCTCCTGCGCCTGGACCGCCTTCTCGCGGGCGTCGAAGGCGCGTCCGATCGCCCCGGTGAGGAGCGGGTTCTCCAGCAGATCAGTGAGCGCCTTGCCAAGGCGCTCCTCGGTGGTGCCGCTTAGGCGCTCGCGCAGGCTCTTGGCGGCATTGCTCGCGTCGGACATACTCTGCTCCTGACGGTCGAGTCGGATGGACCCGCGGAAGGGCGGGGTTCGGATTCTGTGGGCCGTTGGCCTGGTTGGAAGGATACGGTGCAGCGATGGCGCAGCCGCTGTTCGTCTTCATCCAGTTGGAGTTCCCGTGGGTCCTCGGACCTGCGGACGGGCGCTACCTGATGCGCCGCTACGAGGATCGTGAGCCCGAGCGTGTGGTGGTAATTGGTGCGCTCGAGGCCGGGCGCCTACCGCTCGGCGCACTGCTCGGCTCCGGGCTGACGAGCGGCTTGTTCGGCCGCCGCCGCACACATGCGCAGGTCGTGCCTGCTGGCCCTGAGCCCGCGCCGGTACCTACTACACGAGTGACGGTGATCGATCCGGTGTCGTTGTCAGCTGAAAAGCAGGCGCGTGCGTGGCTGGCCGAGCTGGACCGCGACCGTGAGGTCCATGCGGCGGTGGATGTGGTCAATCGCGTCATCCAATCGCACCGTATTGCCTCAGCCGACCCTTACACGCACGCGGTCTCCCCCGCCCAGGCGCTGGTGATCAGGGCTGGGTGGGGCGAGGGCGAGCAGGTCGCCGATGGGCGCTGGCTGCACGCGCGCGCGCTGCCCTGGCCGCCGCATCAGAGCAGATCCGCCGGTTCGCGGCGACGCCCACGCCGCGATCGCTCCTTGGCCCTGCGTCCGCAGGAGCGCCTCGCGGCGCTACTGGGCGTACGTAGCACGATGCTGTTGTGTGAGGAGCTCGCGTTGCGGGCGCGTGAGGATCTCGATCACCGCCGCCTGGCACATGCTGCGCTCGAGCTCGACCACGCCTATGAGCTCGCAATTCATGAGTTGGCCGCCGAGCAGCGTCAGGATCTCGCTATCCGGATTGCGGAGCTCGAGCAGCTCCGGGCTGGGGTGCAGGCACAGGCGCAGGTGGCGCTGGCAAGGCATGGCGATGCACCGCGGGAGAGCGTGCTCGTGCAGCCAGACGAGGACGTTATCGCTCATGCGCTGGAGCGTCTGGAGGCGACGCTGCGAGCGCGCACGGCGTCTGGCTTCGACGCGTAGTCGCCAAGCCGATGCGCTCGCACAAAGGCGTGGGACAGTGAGGGTGTAAACGTCTGTCACGCGGGTAGCTGCCAGCCAGAGCATCGTTGACAGCGGCCCTAAGGAGGCTTGCGATGGAGATGTCGGCTTACGCGGATCAACCAGTTAGCAGGAGCGCTTCACGTTCAAGCGGTGTCTCGAATCCTCGGGCTGGCTTTTGGCAGCGCGTGGGCGCGGTCATTCTCGACGGGATCGTCCTCGCGATCCCTAGCGCCATCCTGGTTATCGCGCTGAAGGGAGCCGGTTATGCGGTGGCGATGCTCCTGAGCATCGCCTACTTCACCTATTTCGAGGGTGGCGCCACAGGCCAGACGCTTGGCAAGAGGATGATGGGCATTCGCGTCGTCAGCCTGGACGGCAGCGGATCGATCGGCTACGTGCGAGCGTTCGCCCGCTGGATCGGGCGCTACGTGTCGACGCTGATCATCTATATCGGCTACCTGTGGATGCTGTGGGATAAGGAGAAGCAGTGCTGGCACGACAAGCTCGCCTCTGACGTTGTGGTGCGTGTATCGGACTGAGCCAACAGGCCGGCAGGCGAGCGCCGGGTAGAGTTCAACCACGATGGACCCGACCACCACCGCCATCGGCACCTGGAGCGGCGGGCGCTTCATGCACTTCGGCGAGCCGCTCTCGGACGAGCGCTTCGAGCGGCTGGTTCGTCCTGGCAACGGCATCGACACGGTGATTACGGCCGACGCGTACGGCGCAGGTGAGGCCGATCGCCTGCTCGGCTCAGCGCTGGCGGGAGTGGAGCGCGACAGCTACTGCCTGATCGGCGCGATTGGACACGACTTCTACAAGGGCGAGCGCGATGGTGCGAAGGGCTTCCCCCGCTTCACTGACGCGCGTTTGCGTCAGCCGAGCGACTACGCCGACTACATCCGCATGGCAACGGAGCGCAGCCTCGAGCGCTGCGGGGTGGAGCACTTCGACGTGCTGCTGCTGCACAACCCTGACCGTACGGGCTACTCGAGCCCGGCGGTATGGGAGGGCATGCGCGCCGTCCGGGAAGCGGGCCTTGCGCGACGGCTGGGTGTGGCTCCCGGCCCAGCTAATGGATTCACCCTGGACCTGATCGACTGCCTGGAGCGCAACGCCTCACTGATCGACTGGGCGATGATCATCCTCAATCCGCTCGAGCCGTGGCCGGGTGAGCTCGTGCTCGACGCAGCCGCCAGTCACGGTGTGAGCCTGATCACGCGCGTGGTGGATTACGGCGGTATGTTCCATGACGATGTGCTTCCTGGTCATGCGTTTGCCGAGTATGACCACCGTAAGTTCCGCCCCGAGGGCTGGGTCCAGGCTGGTCGTGAGAAGCTCGAGCTGATGCGACCGATCGCTGAACGCCACGGCATGAGCATGCTGCAGCTAGCGTGCGCCTGGAACCTTGCCCAGCAGCCAGTACGCTGCGTGGCCCCAACGCTAATCCAGGAGAGCGGGGCCAATGCGCGCTCGATCGAGGACAAGCTCGCCGAGCTAGCGTCCTTCGATGACACCGCCAAACGGTTGAGCGCCGAGGAGCTACAGACGATCAAAACGATCGGTGAGAACACAGGCTGCATGGCACTGAAGGGCGCGAACCTCGAACATGAGGGCCCGGCGCGCCCCGACCGCTGGGCGCTCGATAACGAGCTGGCAGGCGTGGCGGAGCGGTGGGGGATCGACCCGGCGAGTGACCTCATGCAACACGCACTCACGGCCGGTTAGGTTCGAACAGAAGCGGGCAGCTACCCCCCATGAGCACAACAAGCGACCAGATCCCCCAGATTTCACTACGCGACGCGGAGAAGATCCCGCAGCTGGGTTTTGGCGTCTTTCAAGTGCCGCCTACTGAAACCACCGAGGTGGTGATGCGGGCGCTCGCAACCGGCTATCGCCACATCGACACCGCGGCGGCATATCGCAACGAGGCGGCGGTCGGACAGGCGATCCGTGCCTCCGGCCTCGAGCGCCACGAGGTGTTCGTGACGACTAAGTGCTTCAACGACGACCACGGTCATGAGAAGGCCAAGCGGGCACTCGCAGCGAGCTTGGAGCGCTTGGAGATGGACTATGTGGACCTCTATCTGATCCATTGGCCGGTGCCCGCCCACGACAAGTACGTGGAGACCTGGCAGGCGTTCATTGAGATGCGTGATGAGGGGTTGATTCGCTCGATCGGGGTGTCCAACTTCGAGCCAGCGCATCTGGAGCGCGTGATCGCGCAGACGGGTGAGACGCCTACGATCAACCAGATCGAGCTGCACCCCTACTTCCAGCAGCGGGGGCTACGTCACGAGCACGGGCAGTTGGGCATTATCACCGAGGCATGGAGTCCGCTGGCGCAGGGCAAGGTGCTCGCTGACCCTGCGATCGTGGAGATCGCGGAGGCACATGCCAAGACGCCGGGGCAGGTCGTGATCCGCTGGCATCTGCAGCTGGGCAATGTGGTGATCCCGAAGTCCGTGACACCTGATCGCATCGAGGAGAACTTCGACGTCTTCGACTTCGATCTCAGCGCTGCTGAGATGGCGGCGATCGACGACCTCGATGCGGGTGACCGCACAGGGCCGGACCCGAACACGTTCGTGCGCCCTTCCTAGACACCCAGTCCGGCGATGCCGTTCAATCGATTTCCAGGGCGCAGCACAGCGCTGCCAGCTCGACGACCACGTCGCCGCTGAGGCGCACGCTTGCGAGCTCGTCCAGCGGTGTCGGGCCTTGCGTGAGGATCGCCAGCTTGCCTGCGGCCGCGTGGGTGAGCAGGGGGAGCCCAGCGACGGGATGGACCTCGAGCGAGGAGCCGATGCACAGCAGCACATCTGCTCCCTCGCATAGCTCGCGTGCACGCTCGAGCTCCCGGGCTGGGAGCAGCTCACCGAACAGGATCACGTCGGGCTTCAGCGGCCGGGCGCACTGCTCACAGCGGGGAACACCATCTGCTGCGAGCCCCAAACGTGTGCTGAGCACCTCCAGCGACACGCTTTCGCCGCAGCTGAGACAGGTGCAGCTGGCGATGCTGCCGTGAACCTCGAGCAGCTCACGAGTGCCCGCCTTGCGGTGCAGCATGTCGATGTTTTGTGTGATGAGCGCGTCGAGTAGCCCGTGCTGCTCCATCGTCACGAGCGCGCGATGAGCACCGTTGGGCAGCTTCTCGGCGAGTGTGGCAAAGCGCGGGCCGTAGAAGCTCCAGAAGCGCAGCGGGTCGCGGCGGAACGCGTCGATGTGCGCCACCTCCATCGGGTCGACGCTCTCCCACACCCCCTTCCCAGGCGTGCGGAAGTCGGGAATACCGGAGGGCACTGAGATGCCAGCGCCGCTCAACGCTACGACGGAGCTCGCGCCACGCACGAGCTCCGCGAGGCGCGCGATCTCCGGGCTAGTGGAGTCGATGAGAGCAGCTGTCGAGCGGGACGCGCTCAACTGCCCGTGAAATGCGGCGCGCGTTTGCCGAGGAACGCGGCGATTCCCTCCTTGCCATCAGCACTGCTGAAGACAGCCGCGAACGCACGCTTCTCGTCCTCGATCCCCTGATCCAGGTCGCCAGCTGCGGAGACCTGCTTGATCTGGGCAACCGCGAGCGGCGCCTGACCGGCCAGCTTGCGCGCCCACTGCAGGGCTGTGTCGAGTAGTTCGTGATCGTCGACCAAGCGGTTGGCCAGGCCGAGCTCAAAGGCTTCATCCGCGAGGATCGGATCGCCGATCAGGTTCATCTCCAGCGCCTTGTTCTCCCCGACTAGACGTGGCAGGCGCTGGGTGCCGCCGAAGCCAGGGATGATCCCGAGCTTGATCTCGGGCTGGCCGAAGATCGCCGAGCGCGCAGCGATGCGCACATCGCAAGCCATGGCCAGCTCACAGCCGCCGCCGAAGGCCAGGCCGTTGACGGCCGCGATCGTGACGATCTGCCCAGAGCCCAGCTCTTTGAACAACGCGTGAGCGCCATTGATCAGCTGCTCCCCCGAGGACTCGTCCATTGTGGTGAAGGCCTTGATGTCGGCGCCCGCGCAGAACAAGAACGGGTTGGAGGAAGCGATCACTAGCGCGCGTACGGCAGGGCTGGAGGCGCTCTTTACGTGGCTCCACACCTTGCCCAGGTCTTCGACGGTCTGCGGGGAGATGGAGTTCATCTGGCCGTTGGCTAGCCACGCGATCGCCACGCCGTCGGCGCGCGTCTCGAGCTTGACGACGTCGGCCGGCTGCTCTGCGTCTAGCTGCGGGTAGGGGTAGAAGCCTTGACCGCTCTTCTGACCTAGCCGCCCCTGGGCAACGAGGCGGCGCAGAATGGTGGGCGGGGTAAAGCGCTCGCCGTAGCGCTCCTGGGCGTTCTCCATGCGCTCGAGGACCGTGTCCAGCCCGTCACTGTCAGCCTTCATGAACGGGGGCATCAGACCCCGGCGTGGATCGAGGCCGGCACCAGCCATCATCCCGAAGTCGATGTCGCGGTGTGTGGCAACGCCCTCCTCGAGCACGAGGCAGGCCTCGATCAACGTCTTCAGCGACAGCATCTCGACCAGCTCGGCCACGTCCGGTGCGCCATCGCCCGGGATGTTCGGCTCGCCCTGGGGGTCATAGAAGCCGTCTCCCCCAGTCTTTGCGCCGAGCTTGCCGTCAGCGACTAGCTTCTGCATGCCCTTGGGGACATAGAAGCGTTCCTCGCCATAGGACTCCACCAGATGCTCGGTCACGTGTAGAACCGTGTCCAGGCCGAGCAGGTTCACCAGGTAGTAGGGGCCGACGGGCGTCACGCCCGCGGCGCCAACCCCTTCGTCGATCTGCTTGATCGACAGTCCCTTCTCCTCCTGCTCGCGCCAGATCTCGGAGCTACCGGCGGTGAGGATGCGGTTGACGACGAAGCCGGGGACCTCCGCACAGGTGATCGCCTGCTTGCGGATTGCCTGGGCAAAGGTGATCGCCGCTGCCACAGTCTCGGCGGAGGTCTCATCGCCCTCGACGATCTCGATCAGCGGCATGATCGAGGCGGGATAGAAGTAGTGGAAGCCCACGACGTTCTCGGGCCTCAGCGTCGCTTCACCGATCTCAGTGATCGACAGCGAAGAGGTATTCGAGGCCAGGATCGCGTGGCCCGGAGTGGCGGCGTCGAGCTCCGCGAACACAGCTTGCTTGATCGCCATCCGCTCGGGCACGGCCTCAACGACGAAGTCCACATCGCCGAAGCTCGCATAGGAGGTCGTCCCGTGGATGCGCCCGACGATCTCCGCGATCTGCGTCTCGGCCTGCTCGGCCGTTAGCTTGCCCTTCTCGAGCAGTTTGCCCACCTGGCCACGGGTGACCTTGGTGGCCTCCTCGAGGCCCGCCTGCACGAGCGCGTCATCGATGTCCTTGAGCACCACGGGGAAGCCCGCGGCGGCGATCGTCTGGGCGATCTGGCCACCCATGGTCCCGGCGCCCACGACGCCGGCTTTGAACACGAACATGCTTTTGGTCTCCTCTGATGGCTGGGATGGGGAGCCTAGCGAAGCACCTCGGAGCGCCCGCTCCGCGGGGCCGCCACCAGCGCGCGCTGTCGAGTGTCACGCCCGCCCACGCTCATCAGCGTCAGTTGAGCATCCCCGTATACGGCGAGGAAGGCAGCGACCACACGCGGGTCGAACTGGCTTCCCGCCGCCCGCCGGATCCTGGCGATCGCTTCACTGACGGTGCAGGCTGGCATGTAGGGTCGCTCATGGGTGAGCGCGTCGAAGGCGTCCGCGACGGCCACCACGCGGCCGGCAAGCGGAATGCGCTCGCCAGCGAGACCGCTGGGATAGCCGCTGCCGTTCCACCACTCGTGATGGGTCGCTGCGATTACAGCGGCCATCTGCAACGCCGGTGAGCTGCTGCGCGAGAGCAGGCGCGCACCGATCGCGACATGTGTCTCCATCATCCGCTGCTCCTCAGCGTTGAGGTTCGCTGACTTGAGCAGAATGCGATCTGGGAGCGCGAGCTTGCCGATGTCGTGAAGCCCAGCGGCCTCGTGTATACGCCTGATCTGCTCCCCACGGAGACCCAGCCGCGCGGCGATCTCCGAAGCGATCAGACCCACACGCTCGGTGTGCTCGAAGCTTTGATCGTCTCGGTACTCGGCCACGCAGGCCAGCAGCTGCAGCGTCTCGGCGCGCGCCTGCTCCAGCTCATGGGTGCGCTCGGCGATCTGCTTCTCGAGCCATTTCGCGCTGTTGGCGAGCTGTTGCTCAGCCATGCGCTGCTCGGTGATGTCACGTGCGGCCATGTGGATCACAGCGTCGGCGTGCACAGTTGAGAGTTCCCATGCCAGCCATCGGTATTTCCCATCGGCAGCGCGAAAGCGATTGCAGGACTCGGTGTTGGCTCGGGAGCCGTCTGCGGTGGCGTCGAACTTCCCGCGCACGCTTGCGCGTTCCTCGAAATGCACGAGCTCGATCAGCCCGTGTGAGCGCATCGACTCGGTGGTGTGACCAAGCGTCCGGCCCCAGGCGGGGTTGACGCGAATGAAGCGTCCGCGTAGATCGATCGTCGCGAGCAGCTCGCGTGAAACGTCGTAGTAGCTGCAGATCTCGTGGTTCAGCCCGCAATAGCGGATCGTGAGAGCACCGAGCAGCACCACAACCGTCGAGACCGCCAGCGCAACCGCAACCATGTTTGCCCTACTGCTCGCGGGACAGTCCGAACATGCGAGATCCAGCTTGCGATGGACGAATGTACGATCGTCGATTGCCTCTGCAGCGCCTACCGCGTGGCAGAGCTGCTCAAGCCAAGACGCCCGAGCACCTCTTGGCGATCGGTGCCATGCGCTCGCAGCGCACGATCGAACTGCTCGCCGTACACATGCATCACGGCGACCAGCACATCCGCTGTCGTGATTGCTCTCGCCCCATGATCGCCGGCGATGCGAACGGCTTGCTCGGTGACCCTCGCAACCGCGTCGCGCTCGCTGCCCGCTGGGGATGCTCGCTCAGGCGCTGCGCTCTCGCCGGACTCTGGGAGTGGGGCCTCGCTCGTACCCAATGCCTGCAGGGCCGTCCCGACCTGCCCGTGCAAGCGCAGCAAGCGCAACCAGCGCTCGACCTCGTCCTCGGCTGTACGGGCGAATGGCATTGCCGTAGCTGCGATGCCCAGGACGATCGCAGCGTCGGGTGCCAGCATTGGCCCGGAGCTCATCCAACTGCCTCCACGCTGGCGCGTCGCACGTGCAGAACCGCGAGCTGGTCGTGACGCAGCGCGACCTGAGGCGATCGGGCCGTATAGCGGCACTCGAGCACGACCGTGCCCGAGCGTCCAGCGGCTGCGGACGCGGAGTCGATCATCGCCGCCACCTCGTCGGGCGCTATCCCGCACGCGAGCAGGAAGCGCTCTGTCCGCTCGCTCGTCGCTGTGTCGCGATCGAGCTCCAATTCCTCCATGAGCACTGTGGGCACATCCTCGCCTCCAGCCAAGCTCAGCAGGCAGGCCGCCATGTCGTCAGGCCGACCGTCTGCGTGTTCCTCAACGCTGTCCAGGACCGACGCCGCCGTAGCCCACGGCCCAAGCTCGGTGAGCGTCTGCACAAGCCGCTCGCTACCAAACAGCTCGCACCCGACTCGCGCCTCGGTGACACCGTCGGTGTGGAAGCAGACCTGCGTGCTCCCTGGCACGGACACGGTCGTCTGGCGAATGCCCGTGCGCAGACCCACGCCGATTGGGGGCGAGGAGCAGGTGCTGACATGCGCCACGCACTCGGCGCCGGGCTTTGCAGCGAGCACAACCGGTGCGGGATGACCCGCGCAGGCGTAGACAAGGAGGCGCTCGCGCGGGTTGTAGATGGCGACGACAACCGTTGCGAACTGTTCCCCCAGCTGGTGTGCGAGCACCGCACCTGCGGTCTGCACGGCATCCCGCGGCGAGAGCCCGGCCTCGAGATAGGCGCGCAGGGTAAATCGCAGCAGTGCTGTGTGTGGCAGCGCCTGACGTCCATGACCGGATACGTCGCCCACGATCACCGCCAGCTGGCCGTCCTCGAGCGCGAACACGTCGTAGAAGTCCCCGCCCGCGCCGGGGCCAGCGGCGGGCTTGTAGGCCACAGATGTCGCAACCGGTCCAAGCCGGGCGGGCACAACCGGGAGCAGTGCTGCCTGAAGTACACCGACATCTTCCAGTAGAGCTACCCGCTGGCGCTCGAGGCTACGCGCCCTGAGCGCTGCCAGGCGCGAGCGGACCGCCAGCATCAGCGCCAGCGCGAGCAACCCAGCGATCAGCAGCCGGACTGGCGTGGGCACGACGTCCACGATCCGTGTGATCGTGGACGTCAGCGGCGAGGGCCTGCCGACTCTCGATGCGCCACGAGGGCTCAGGCGGATTATGCGATTGTGGTCGCTGTCGGTGCCTGTTCCAGCTGCCGTTGGCGCAACAGGCAGTCCATTGCCCAAGTCCGCAGCGACTCCCTGCGCCACACCGCGAGCGCGCACCTTCGTGTGGAGCTTGGCGGTGTGGATGGCAAGTCCATCAGTGGCTTGCACATGCGTTGCGGCAATCGCAGGCGGCGCCGCCTGCGTGGCTGGTGCCGCCACGATGGGGGTCGTGACCGCGCTCGTGCTCGCGCTCGACGCTACAGGTTCAGCCGCATTGGTAAGTGGATCAGCAGTGAGTGTCTGTTCACCTGTAGCGCTACCCGATACAGGCGGCGACGGCGCGGTACGACCTTTGCTGCGTTTGCCTGGTTCGCGTGATCGTTCTGTTTCTTTGGCGCGTTCCTTGCGGCGCCCGTTTTCCCCGGTGCCTTCCCGGTGGCGCGCGCGGGTCTGTTGGCGCGCGGAGCTCTGTGGCTCGATCGGCTGCGACTCGGTTTCTGAGGTCTGTTCGGCCTGCGCTTGTTGCTCGCGTGCCGACTCCTGGCGTGCTCGCCTCGATCCCTGTTGCGCTTGCCCCTGACCCTGTTGCGCATGCCCGGCGCGCAGCCGACCGGCAGGTGCGCCCGCGGGAGCGCCTGCTATGGGACCAGCTGGAGCTCGTTCCGAGGACGCCGTGGCCGGCGCGGATGTCGCGCTGGTGCTCGGCGTTGCGTGTGGGTCATGGGCGGCGCAGCAGCCCGCACCTACCCCGTGGCGTCGGGGTTGCGGCGTGGAGGGTGTCGGACTTGGCGTCGGTGCACCTGGTGTTTGGCTTGGCGGGACCGCAGCGGGCGCCTGAGTAGGTTCTGGCGCACCGCTGGTCTGACTGGAGCGAGGCGGCCTGGCTGCTGCTGCACTGGCAAACGCAAGGAACAACACCCAGCAGACCGCCGCGGCAAGCGTCACCGCACGCGTACCTCGGCGAGCGCGTGGCGAGTGCTCGCTGGAGTGGCTGACCACGGGCTGTCTTCCCATTCACCTCGCCTCGGCGGCGGGCTCCTGGATGTATGTGAGCGCAGCACCCAGTGTCGGGAAGATCGCAAATGCCCCGTCCATCCCCGAAAGCTCGAATATGTTGAGCACAGTTGCCTGCGAGCAGGCGATCGCTAGCCGCGCGCCAACGTCGAGGCTCCGGTTGACGCCGATCAGAACGCCGAGCGCCGTCGAGTCCATGAACGTGGAGCCAGACAGGTCGAGAACCAGCTGGCTGTGACCCGCGTCGAGCGCGTCCACCAGCGTCCACTTCAGCTGCGGAGCCGTCGAGAGATCAAGCTCACCTTCGACGGAGATCAACATCGTCCGCTCGTCGAGCTCGTGCCGAATGATCCCGAACGCCACCTCGACCGCCGGCGACGGGTCGATCTTGTCAACTTGCCTGAGCATCATCCTCCTCGCTTTGCGCCGGGCGCTTGCTCGACGCAATTCGGCTTGCGGCCCGCACGATCCCTGCGTCCGAGCACCATGCTCAGCGTCGGCGGACAGGGCTCGGGCGATCAGCGCTGCGACGAGATGATCAAACAGGCGTCCACAAGCGAGCCCTGCGCTCACCGAAGGGCTCCTGCCGGCGGCCCGCACTCGTCGTCGAGATGCGCCTCGTCTCACCGTCCTGCGCGCCGGCACGATTCGGCGCGAGGACAGCGAGCGCGCGTGCTAAGCGAGTGCGGCGGCCGGCTCCTCGACGCGCCGCGGCAGCAGCGTCTCGCGGGCGATCACCAGACGCTGGATCTGTGAGGTGCCCTCGTACAGCTGCATGATCTTGGCGTCACGAAACAGCTTCTCGACTGGATAGTCCTTGATGAAGCCGTAGCCACCGTAGACCTGCACTGCTTCGGTGGCGACCTTCATCGCTGCGTCAGCGGCGAAGCGCTTGGCGTGCGAGGAGACGAGCGTGTTGCGTTCGCCGTTGTCGAGCATGAACGCCGACTTCCACGTAAGCAGGCGTGCGGCCTCGATTTCGGTGGCCATGTCGGCGATGATGAACTGGATCGCCTGGTGCATTGCGATCGGCACGCCGAACTGGACGCGTTCCTTGGCGTAGTCCGTCGCGAACTCGCACGCCGCACGGGCGATGCCAGTAGCCATCGCGGCCACGCCCGGCCGGGTGCGGTCGAGTGTCATCATCGCGAGCTTGAAGCCATGGTTCTCCTCGCCGAGCATGTTCTCGGCGGGCACCTCGACGTCGTTGAAGGAGATCGTCGCGGTGTTGGAGGCGCGCTGACCGAGCTTGTCCTCCTTCTTATCGACCACCACGCCCCAGTCGCGCTCGACTACGAACGCTGAGATCCCGCGGTGCCCGGCGTCCTTGTCGGTCTTCGCATAGACCGTGTAGTAGTCGGCGTAGCCGCCGTTGGTGATGAAGCACTTGGAGCCGTTGATCACGTACTTATCGCCTTTGCGCACCGCCGTGGTGCGCATACCGGAGACATCCGAGCCAGCATCCGGCTCGGTCAGGCAGAAGGAGGCCAATAGCGGCGCTTCGGTGAGCATGCCCAGGTACTTCTTCTTGATCTCCTCCGAGCCCCCCAGCCCAATCGGAGCGGTCGCCAGGCCGTTGCAGCCGAGCGATGTCTGAATGCCAGAGCAGCCCCATGAGAGCTCTTCCTCGATCAGGCAGCCGTCGAGGTAGCTAGCGCCAGCGCCGCCGTACTCCTCGGGAATGTGGGAGTTCATCAGGCCGACCTCCCACGCCTTCTTGATGATGTCCTGCGGCCACGTGCCGTCCTTGTCGTACTCCCAGGCGACCGGGCGTATCTCCTTGGCAGCGAAGTCGTGCGCCATCTCGCGCAGGTTCTTCTGCTCGTCTGTGAGCGTGAAATCGACCATTCTCAGATCTCCTAACGGGCTGGCACGTGGTTATAGATTGACTGGTCAGTCAATTCAGCTGGAGGGTAGCGAACAGCCGGCCGATCGGCAACAATCAGGGTTAGTGCATAGCGACCTCTCGATCGCGGTGTTGGCCCTGGCAGCCAACGCGTTTGCCTTTGTGGTGTTCGGTCTGGTGTCGCTCTCGGTGATCGTGTCGCTGTTGCTCCTGTCCTCCCGCGCGGGCGGCAGCGCCTACGAGGAGATCGGCCGCGGCGGGCTCTCAAGCGAAGGCGAGCACGGGGGTGGCGCGCCAGCGCCTGCGCCCGACTCGCCGGCGGCGCAAGCCGAGCGCGAGCAGGAGATGCGCCAGATGCTGAGTGCCCGCAGCGAACGTCTGGTGCGCAAGGGCCAGCCGGCGCTGGATATCGATGCCGAGATCACGCGGCTGCTCGTCGATGAGCAGGCCCCGGCGACACGCGACGGCGCGCTCGTGGGCGAAGTGCGCCAGCTTGTGATGGCTCGTAACGAGCGGCTTATCCGGCAGGGATTGGAGCCACTGGATGTCGACGTCGAGGTAGCGCGCACCCTGCGAGAGCTCGAGCCGTGAACACGACAGTCCCGCAGTGGGGTATAAAACGGCAAATGACCAACGCGCGCCGCTTCCAGCTCGATGAGATCACGATCCGCCCGGGCACGTATTTCAACCCGCAGACAGAGATCATGATCGTCGTCGATGACTCGCCAGAGGTCGACCATGAGATCTTCGAGACCGATGAGTTCGACGGCGATGAGTGGGTACTGATATCCGAGGACTCTCCGCTCGATGAGCCCAAGCGCGACGAGCTAGTGGAGCGCTTCCAGCTCTCCCACGGCGCCGGCGTCGAGCTACTCCCCGAGGACGACGAGCTCGACGAGGACGAGGAGGACGAAGATGAGCTCGATGGCGTGGAGGAGCTGGAGCTAGAACCGGAGTGAGCCGGCGCGCGCAGCGTCCGTTGCGCAACTGCGACGTGTCTGGGCGTGTTCGAGGAGCGTGCCGCTACTAACCGGAGCTGGAGCTGCAACAGGCCATGCAGCGCGAATGACGAGCGTGCGTAGGATCAGCACGGTGCGCGTGAAGCGTCTCGCGGTGCTTGCTCTCGGCCTTCTGGCTCTTGGCGGCGCCCCATCCCCTGCTGCCCTCGCCCGAGGAGCCCTCGACGCTCGACGCCAGAGCACGCTGGCACCGGTGCATGTGCACGTGCGCGCACACGCCGCCACCAGCCACGGACCGACTGTCTCGGCGGCCTTGCAAAGTCTGCTCCACAGCGCAGCGATCAGTGAAGCGATCTATCACCAGGACTACTCGGCCTACGTGGCCGCCAAAGCCTCGGTCGGCAAGCTGACCGGCACCCGTAAGGAAGAACTGGGCTCCGTACTGGCGAACCTGCAGGCAATGGCAAGCGCCGGTGAGCTGATCCCGTCGCGCCTGCCAGCGCTGTTCCTGACGCTCGAACGCAATCGACAGTGGTGGACGACCGAACCACTACTCGCCAGCGACGAGCGCGTGAGCTTTCCCGGCAGCCGGATCGTCTGGGAGCACTATCCCGGCCAGGGCATCGAGATCCAATGGCTGGCGACGTTCGGCGAGGCCAACGGCTATTACCTCTCGGGCCACGAAAACGCCAACCTGCGGCAGCTGATCAGCGAAGTCATCCCGCTGGCGACCAAGCGCGCGGGTGGCATCGCCTGGGAGTACATGTTCCGCTTCGACGGGGGCGCACCCCCATGGACGAGCGGGCTGTCGCAGGGAACAGCGCTGCAAGTACTCGCCAGAGCATGGTCACGCTTCAAGGAACCGCTCGACCTGACCGCAGCGCAACAGGCGCTCGGGATCTTCCAGACCCCGCCGCCGCAGGGGGTGCGGGTCAAGACCGCCGCTGGCGCGATGTACGCGGAGTACACATATGCGCCGAGCGACAGAATCCTCAACGGCTTCATTCAGTCACTGGTCGGCCTCTACGACTACACCTCGATCACCAAGGACCCACTCGGACTAGCGTTGTTCGAAGCCGGCGACGCGGAGGCGCGGGCGATCGTGCCGCTGTATGACACAGGCGCGTGGTCGCTGTACGACCAGTTCGGGGAATCGGACCTCAACTACCACGAACTACTCACTGAATTCCTTCAGCACCTGTGCGAACGTACCGAGAAGGGGCTGCCGCTGACGGCTGCCGCGCCGCCGGCGAGCACCCCAACCTCCACCTCGCCAGCCACGACGACAACAACCACCCCCTCCACGACCGCCCCCTCCAGCACCGGCGGCGCCAGTGCCGCCACCAACCATTCGGCGGCACACCCAGCACAGACAAGCAATCAGATCCCCGGCGATGCGATCTACTGCACTACCGCTCAGCGCTTCACTGCCGACCTGCACACCCCACCGGTTATCTCGCTGCTGTCCACGAGGCTGTCCGCAGGCACGCGGGCGGGGGTGCAGTTCGCGCTGTCGAAGATCTCGACGGTGAGGCTGACCGTGCGGCAGGGCTCACGGGTGCTGTGGACCAATAGCGCCACCGTCGAACGCGGCAAGCCACGACTGCTGTGGATCACGCCGACCAAAGGGGGAAGCTTCTCGGTCGAGCTCACAGCCACAGACCTGGCGGGCAACTTCTCCACCACCACCGGCACGGTCGTAGTCAGCGGCCATTAGCTTCAGGCGCCCCGCCTAGACTAGGCGCGAGTGCTACCCGACGACACGATCTGCCGAGGCGAGCGACGCAGATGACCAGACTGACAGAGGCATGGCATGTTCTTGCGCCAGCACAACGGCGCGGTGCGCTCGCGTCGCTGGGGCTGTTCGTGTCGATGTTCCTGCCGTGGTACGACAAGACAGACACCGTGATCGTGCATGGCGCAGCCAAGGCCACCCAGACGAGCCTAAGTGCATTCCAGGCTTTCTCCTTCGTAGAGGCTGCCGTACTACTTGTCAGCGCTGGGGTACTCGCGATGCTGTTCGCTCGGGCCGAGCGACGCGCCTTCCAGCTCCCCGGCGGCGACGGAGCAATCGTGATACTCGCCGGCGGTTGGACGGCGCTGCTGATCTTTTACCGACTGCTCGACAAGCCCGGACTGCAGGGCAACGAACGTGTGACCTCGACTGTTGGCGTTGAGTGGGGGATCTTCATCGCGCTGCTGCTCGCGCTCGGCCTGGCCTTCGCCGGCGCGCGTATACGCGCGGAGGAACGACCCGACCCGCCCCTGAGACGCTCCCGCGGTTCGCACTCGCGCCGACCCGTTGACCAGTGGCCAACCCCGGATCCGCGCTCACCCGGCGAGCGGCGCTCCCCTGCTCAGCTGGGCCCGCCAGCGGACCTGGAGGCAACTGTCGTATCGCCTGTGCGCGCCCGAGCGCGCTCGACGCCCGTGTCCGCACGCAAGGGCACAGGAGCACGCGAACGCGCCCGCTTCCCTCCAGCGCCACCTGAGCAGCTGTCGTTCGAGGACCCTCCAAGCCATTCTGAGTAGCCGCCCGCAGTTGCACGCTCGCGCCCGGGCGCGCGTGGCGAGGGCCGCCACCTATCATTGCGCTGAGCATGTCAGCGCCTCAGTCTCTGGAGCCCACCTCCGTCGCAGATATCGCCGCCGGCCTACGCTCGGTCGGCTACCTGCCAGGCGAGTCGACCGCGCTCGTGTCCTTTCTGGCGACGAGGCTCGGCAAGCCAGTGCTCGTGGAGGGCCCCGCGGGCGTGGGCAAGACGGAGCTCGCCAAGGCGCTCGCCCGTTACCTGGGCCGGGAGCTGGTGCGCCTGCAGTGCTATGAGGGACTCGACGAGGCCAAGGCGCTGTACGAGTGGAACTACCGCAAGCAGCTGCTGCGAATCCAGGCCGAGGCGTCGGACACAGGCTGGGAGGCCGTGCAGGAGGACATCTTCGGCGAGGAGTTCCTGCTCGCGCGACCGCTGATGACCGCGATCGCCTCGGAGCAGCCGGTAGTGCTGCTGATCGATGAGATCGACAAGACCGACCAGGAGTTCGAGGCGATGCTGCTGGAGGTGCTCTCGGACTTCCAGATCTCGATCCCCGAGCTGGGGCGGGTCGAGTCGCGCACCCACCCGATCGTGCTGCTCACCTCCAACAACTCGCGGGAGCTTACCGAGGCGCTCAAGCGCCGCTGCCTGTATCTGTGGCTCGACTACCCAGAGCTCGAGCACGAGCTCGAGATCGTGCGCCTGCACGCGCCCGAGCTCTCCGAGACCGTCGCCCGGCGCCTGGTGGAGGTCATCGGCATGGTGCGTGCGCTGGACCTGAAGAAGCCGCCGTCGATCGCCGAGTCGATCGACTGGGCCCGCGCGCTGCTGCTGCTTGGCGTCAAGGACATCGACGCGGACACGTTCACCGAAACGATGTCGGTAATCGTTAAGCACCGCACCGACATGGATGTGGTGGCCGACCGCGTAGGGCTGAAGCTTCGTTCGCCCGCCGATGTCGCCTGACCGACAGGACGGACCGGAATCCGTCCTGTCTCACTCAAATCCTGACGGACCGGAATCCGTCCTGTCTCACTCAAATCCTGACGGACCGGAATCCGTCCCGTCCCTTTCAGATCCCGACACCGCGCGCGATCCCGCGCTGGAAGGCTTGCCAGCGCGCATCCTGGAGCTCGGCGAGGAGCTGCGCCGCGAAGGCGTGGCGGTGGGCACCTCAGAGATGCTCGACGCGTTCGAGGTCCTGCGCGAGATCAGCTGGACTTCGCAGCAGGACTTCCGCGAGGCGCTGGCCGCGACGCTCGCCAAGAGCCAGGAGGATCGCCGTGTGTTCGAGCTGGTGTTCGACCGCTTCTTCTTCCGCGCCACCGAGATCGCCGCTGCGCACCAGGGCATTCGCGAGGAGGACCGCGCAGCCCTCGGGGATCTCACTGAGGCGGAGCTTGAGGAGCTGCGTACCCAGATTGCTGCTGCTCTGAGCGATGGCTCAGAGGGCGCGATGCGCGATCTCGCGCGCATGGCGATCGCAGCATTCGCGCGCCGCCAGGAGGGTTCGGGAGTAATTGGCGTGGACGTGCAGCGCATCCGCCGCGCGCTCGGCCTACGCGCCGAGCCACAGCCCGAGCTGCCGGCCGAGGATCCGCGCCGCGAGGGTGTGCCACGCGACGCGCTGCGCCGCTTCGAGGCGTTGCTACGCCGCGAGCTGGAGCGTGCGCAGATCGAGCGTACGGGCAGCCTGCCGCCGGCGCGTCCGCTGGGGGAGCTGGACCGGGCGCTGCCCTCAGGTCCGTTGGCGGACCTCGCGGCGGTGCACCGCGTGGTGACCCAGCTGCGCCGGCGCCTGGCCACCCAGGGCATGCAGAATCGCGGCCATCGCCGCCACGCCCACGTCGACGTTCGGCGCACGATGCGGGCGTCGCTACAGACGGGCGGAGTCCCCGTGGTGCTCAAGTACCGCCCGCGGCGCCCCAAACGTCCGGAGATCTACGTCCTGTGCGACGTTTCCACCAGCGTCACCTCGGCGTCGGTGTTTTTCCTATCGGTGCTACATGCGCTGCACGACACGTTCCGCAAGATGCGCTCGTTCGTGTTCATCGAGCGGATCTCCGAGGTGACCGACATCTTCGAACACGAGCGCAACTTCAAAGCGGTCAGCGAACGGATCTCCGGCGACGCAGGCGTCGCGGACATCTCCGGCTACACCGACTACGGACGCGTCTGGTCGGAGTTCCTCGTGCAGGTCGAGGACGACCTGCACCCGCGCGCGACCGTGATCGTGCTCGGCGACGCGCGCACTAACGGACGCGACCCGCGTGCCGATGTGTTCGCGCAGATCGCCGCGCGCGCCGGGCGGACCTTCTGGCTCAACCCTGAGCCGCGCCTGTACTGGAACTACGGCGACTCGGTGATCGCCGCCTATGAGGAGTTCTGCACCGCGTTCGAGTGCTGGACGACCGCCCAGCTGGAGGATTTCGTACGAGCGCTGACCCGCCCGGTGATCGCCGCCGCGCGCTAGCATCAGCGCAGCAAGCAGCGCAGACACCAGGGGGGCTGGCGGGAAGGCCGGCTGAGATGGCGCACGGGAAGCGATTCCCCCGGCGCCGACCCTTAGAACCTGTGGGGTAATGCCCGCGGAGGGAGTGGAGTGCCGACCGAACTGCAATCGCCTCTTCAGCCGCATGCCCGGTGGACGGCAGCCGGCGCTGACATCGTTCTCCAGCACGTCGGTCGCACCTATCATCCGCACCCCGGCGTGGATGTTCAGGCGCTTGCAGGAATCTCGCTGCGCGCGGCCGACGGCGAACTGGTGGCGGTCGTAGGGCCGAGCGGATGCGGCAAGAGCACGCTGCTGGAGCTGCTTTGCGGGCTGCAGTGCCCTGATGACGGCTCGATCGAGTGCCCGCCGGCCGTGCTCATGCCCCAGCGCGATCTGCTGTTGGCGTGGCTCAGCGCCCTCGACAATGCCGCGCTTGCGTTGCGCATCGCCGGCCTTTCGCGCGCACAGGCGCGAGCACGAGCCGGAGCCTTGTTCGTCGAGCTCGGGCTGGACGGGTTTCAGAACGCTCGTCCGCATGAGCTCTCGGGCGGCATGCGCCAGCGGGTGGCGTTCCTGCGCACGCTGCTCGCAGGCAAGCCAGTGCTGTGCCTGGACGAGCCGTTCGGGGCACTCGACGCAATCACCCGCGCTGAGATGCAGGACTGGCTGGCGGGCACGCTGGCGCGCGAGCCGCACACGGTTGTGCTGGTGACCCATGACGTCGAGGAGGCGGTCCTGCTCGCTGACCGCATCGTTGTGCTCTCGGCGCGACCGGGACGTGTGATCGCCGAGCTCGAGGTAGAGATCGAGCGTCCGCGCGTCCGTACCGACCCGGAGGTGTCCGCATTGCGTGAGCAGGCGTTGGGCGCGCTGGGAATGGGCGTCCGTCGATGAGGGCTGCTGTAGCGCGCGCGCTCCCGGCGATCCTGCTCGCGGTAGCGCTGCTGGGCGCGTGGGAGCTATATGTGGATGTGGCTGGGGTGGAAGGCGACCTGCTGCCGGCGCCCCACGCGGTAGCGACGGCCCTGTGGAACAACGGCAACCTCTTGTGGAGCAACTTTACGGTGACGGCCGAGCAGGTAGTGCTTGGGCTGATGCTGGCGCTGGCGTGCGGCCTGGCGTTCGCTGTCGCGATCCACCTCTCGCCGCTGTTGCGCCGCGCCGTCTACCCGCTCGCCGTTGGCTCCCAGGCCGTGCCGATCCCCGTGATCGGCGTGCTGCTTGTCTTCTGGTGGGGCTTTGGAATCTTCCCCAAGCTCGTGGTGATCGCGCTGATTTGCTTCTTCCCAGTGCTCGTCACCACCGTGGATGGCCTCGCGGCCGTCGACCCAGAGCAGCCCAAGCTGCTGCGCACGCTCAACGCCTCGCGCTGGCAGACGTTTCGCTTCGCCGAGCTGCCGGCAGCGCTGCCGGCAGCTCTCAGCGGCGCACGGATCGCGCTCGCGGTGGGAGTGATCGGAGCATTTATCGCCGAGACCAGCACCCCGAGCACCGCAGCCTATTCGGGCCTGGGACACGAGATCGTGGCGGACGCGGGCGGCTTTCAGACGGCCCGCGCGTACGCAGCCACCGCGGTGTTGTTCGTGTTCGCAATCGCCTGCTTCTACACCCTTGCCCTGGCTGAGCGCCGGCTAGCGCCGTGGGCGAGTCAATCGAGAGGAGACACCCCTTGAGCGCCAGATTCACCGTCCGCCGAGGCATCGCACCTGTCCTGCTGGCGCTATCGCTCACGCTTGCCTTGTCGGCTTGCGGCGCCAAGCAGGATGTGATCTCACCGGCAGCGACCAAGCCATTCTCAGTGATGCTCGACTGGTTCCCCAACGCCGACCACGCGGCGCTGTACTCCGCGATCGCCAACGGTGACTTTCGCGCGGTCGGCCTGAACGTGCAGCCGGTGGTGCCCGCTGAAACAGCTGAACCGTTGAAGCTGCTCGCCGCTGGCAAGGTGGACATGGCGATCTCCTACGAGCCCGAGGTATTGCTGGCCCGCGACCAGGGGTTGAAAGTGGTCTCGATCGGGGCACTGGTGCAGCGACCACTAACGTCGATCATCGCGCTCCCCGCGGCCCACGTCTCGAGCGTCGCGCAGCTGGCGGGCAAGACCGTCGGCACCGCCGGCATCCCCTATCAGGCAGCCGAGCTGCACACCGCGCTCCAAAGCGCTGGCGTGAGCCCTGCGAGCGTCAAGGAAGTCAACGTGGGCTTTAACCTGATCCCAGCAATGCTCTCGGGCAAGGTCGCTGCGACGCTCGGTGGCTACTGGAACTACGAGGCCATCCAGCTACAGCTGATGCATAAGCACCCGGTCACGATCCCCATCGACCATGCGGGCGTTCCACAGTACGACGAGCTCGTGCTGGTCGTACGCGAAGCTGAGGCCCATACCGATGGGCAGGATCTGCGGGCGTTCCTGCAGGCGCTCACGCGCGGCGAGCGGGCGGTCCGCGCCAACCCGGCAGCAGCGGCGGCGCTTGTGGTCAAGGCCAACCCGTCGCTGGAAGCCAAGCTTCAGCTCGAATCGATCAAGCAAACACTGCCAGCGACCCAGCCGGCAAGCTCGAGTGATCCGTTCGGCTGGCAGGACCCCACAGCGTGGGCGGCGTTCGGCAACTGGATGTACACGCACGGCCTGCTCAAGCACAACCCCAATACCAGCGGGCTGCCGCCGTTCACCGACGAGTTCCTGCCCGGGCAGGGGATCTGATCGACCGACGTCCGGGCGCCGTGAGCTGGCGCTCGGATCAAAGCGGCCAGTAGCGCCCAACCTGTGCGCGGGCGCGCGCGATCGACTTGGACTCTTCCGGTAGCAGCTGCTCAGCCTCGATCGCCGTTTCAGCCTGCCGCTCGCCGGCGAGGACCGGCAGGGTTGCGCACACGCACTCGGCCAGCACACCGCTGTTGTATCCACCCTCGAGCACAACACCCAGCGGGATCCCGGCGGCCAGGGCCATGTCGCGCACAGCCGCGGCCATCGCCGCAAACGAGCCGGTCTGCAGACGGCACCCGGCGAGCGGGTCCTGCGCGTGCGCGTCGAAGCCAGCGGACACGAGCACCAGCTCGGGCTCGAATGCGCCCGCCGCGGGCAGCACCACCTGCTCGAGCAGCGCCATCCACTGTGCCTCCCCCGAGCCGGGAGGCACGGGCAGGTTGATCGTGTAGCCCTCCCCCACACCCGAGCCTGCGTCCTCGAGTGCTCCGGTGCCCGGGTACAGCGGCATCTGGTGGATGCTCGCGAACAGCACGTCCGCTCGCCCACGAAAGATCTCAGCGGTGCCGTTGCCGTGATGGACGTCCCAGTCAAAGATGAACACGCGGCGCAAGCCAAGCTCGGCGATCGCCACAGCTGCGGCCACCGCGATGTTGTTGAACAGACAGAAGCCCATCGCGCGCCCGTACTCGGCATGGTGGCCAGAAGGCCGTACCCCGCAGAACCCAACCGGCGCCTCACCGGCCACCAGCGCGGCGACCATCGCGCTCGCGCCACCCGCGGCGTGCAGGGCGGCACGAAACGACGCCCTGCCAACGAACGTGTCCGGGTCGATCGCGCCGCCCCCGCTCGCGCACAGCTCCGCGATCGCGCGTACATGCGCGGCGGAGTGGACCAGCTCGAGCTGGTCCTCGCTGGCGGCGGGCGCCTCGCGCCGCTGCCATCCCAGCCAGTCACGCTGTGCCAGCACGCTCTCCAGCGTGAGTAGGCGCTCGGGGGTGTCAGGGTGCTCGGGCGAGTAGACCCGTGGATCGTGCTCCAAGCACGCTGGATGGCTGAAGTACAGGGCGCTCGTCATGCGCTTGGCAGGTGTTCGTGGTTCACTGCTGCAACTATGGCGCAAGCGTCGCCGACGGGAACGATGCAAGCGATGATCTTCGACGGGGTGGGTCAGCCGCTGCGCGCGGTGGAGCGTCCGATCCCTGAGCCCGGCCCCGGGCAGCTGCTGTTGCGAGTGCAGGCATGCGGCGTGTGCCGTACAGATCTGCACCTGCTCGACGGCGAGGTCGAGATCGCCTCACCGCCTCGCATCCTTGGTCATCAGATCGTGGGCACGATCGAGTCAGGTGGTGGCGTGCTGGCGTCAGGAGCTCCCAGCCACGCTCGCGTTGGCGTGCCGTGGTTGGGCTGGACGTGCGGCGAGTGCGTGTACTGCACTAGCCAACGTGAGAACCTGTGCCCCAACGCCCGCTTTACTGGGCGCGACATCGACGGCGGCATGGCCGAGTACGCGGTGGCGGATGAGCGTTATTGCTTCCCGATCCCTCCGAGCTACACGAGCGAGCAGGCTGCACCATTGCTATGCGCGGGGTTGATCGGCTATCGGGCACTGCAGATGTGCGGGGAAGCTCAGCGCGTGGGCCTCTACGGGTTCGGCGCCGCCGCGCACATCCTGGCGCAGATCTGCGCGTGGCAGGAGCGCCGCGTGTACGCGTTCACCCGCTCTGACGATGAGCCAGCCCAGTCCTTCGCGCGTGAGCTCGGCGCCGTCTGGGCTGGTGGATCGACGCAGACTCCACCCGAACCGCTCGAAGCCGCGATCGTGTTCGCGCCCGACGGGGACCTCGTGCCGCTTGCGCTGCGCGCGCTGGCGCCCGGTGGGACAGTGGTCTGCGGCGGCATCCACATGAGCGACATCCCCTCGTTCCCCTACAACATCCTGTGGGAGGAGCGCAGTGTGCGCTCGGTCGCCAACCTCACCCGCCGCGACGCTCATGAGCTGTTGGAGCTTGCTCCGCGCGCCGGCGTCAAGACCCACGTAACGACCTACCAACTGCAGAATGCCAATGAAGCGCTCGCGGACCTACGTGCCGGTCGCTTCACCGGGGCGGCGGTTCTCGTGCCGTAGGCAGGGCTGTGCGCAGCGACAGGATGTCGGAACAGTTCGGCAACACGTCCTGCGTGTTGTATTGTCCAGCCCGGCCGGCTCGGGCTCCGACCCGGCCCGAGATGAGGAGCGATGGCGAGCGCAAGCCCAGAGAAGACAAGATGGATGAGGGGCCCTTCGACTCCGCTGCGAGGCGCCCTGCTCGGCCTGCTGCTCGAGCGTCCAGGGCACGGTGGAGATCTGGCTAACCGCCTATCAGTGCGCCTCGGCGAGACGTGGCGGGTCGACACCAACGACGTTTACAGACTGCTCGAGCAGCTCGAGAACACAGGTCTTGCCGTTTCCCGCGACGAGCCTAAGCGCAACAACAACCGGCGCACGCACCTCGTCTACTACCCCACCGAGCAGACGCCGGAGGCGCTGACGCTGTGGATGGAGACACTGCTGCCCAGGGAGCCTGTGCGCCTGGGGCTGCAGGCCAAGCTGTCGGTGGCACGCCAGCAGGACGCACCCCGTGTGCTGGTGGCGCTGAAGGCCTACGAGCGCGAATGCCTGGTGCTCGCACAGCTAGTCTCGCCCACAGATGGCCCAGCCCGCTCGTGGACCGCGCTCTGCATGGATTGCACGCGTGATGCCGTCTACGCACAGCTGCAGGTGGAGATCGACTGGGCGACCCGCACGCGTAGAAGAATCAACGAGTTCCTGGAAGCCGGCCACTAGCGCGATCGCCGCGATGACGCCGCTGCTCTCCTTTCTTAACGTCAGCAAGCGCTACCCCGACGGTGTCCACGAGATCCTGGTGCTCGACCGCGTATCGCTGGAGATCGAAGCGGGCGTCACGGTAGGCGTCTACGGGACGCGCCGCTCTGGCAAGTCAACGCTGCTGCGTCTCGCAGCCGGGATCGCGCTGCCGGACTCCGGCTCGATCCGCTTCGATGGCCGCGATATCGCACAGATGACGAGCGGCGAGCGCGGCCGTCTGCTGCGCAGCGAGATCGCATTTATGTCGGCCGCTGACTGGCGCGCCAGTCCGGGAGAGACGGTCGTTGACCATGTGGCCACGTCGCTCGGTAGCGAGGGACTGACGATGCGCGAAGCAAGGCGCAGAGCGATGCATGTTTTGGATCAGGTCGAGGTTGGCGCCGCTGGTGCCCAGGAGCCGACAACTTCGCTGTCGCTGACCGAGCGCGTGCGCGTCATGCTCGCACGCGCGCTGGCGCGAGAGCCACGGCTGTTGATCCTCGACGAACCGGCGTTGTTCCCGAGCCTGCGAGACCGCGACAGCTTCTACGCGATGCTGCGTGCAACTGCACGCGAGCGCAGCATGGCACTGCTGGTGGCCTCCGAGGAAATGTCAGCCCTGCAGGGGTTCGGGGTGTTGAGCTCGATCGCCGACGGCGAGTTGGTCTCGACCGAGGCGCAGGGTACGGTCGTAGCGCTGCCAGGACGCAGACGCGCGATCGCGGAGCGGTCGGGACCGTGAGCGCGCTCGAGCTGCGCGACGTCGTCAAGCACTACTCGAGCGGCATAGAGACAATCAGGGCTGTTGACGGAGTTTCGCTGACGGTCTCGGGCGGTGAGTTCGTAGCCCTGTACGGTCCGAGCGGCTCGGGCAAGACGACGCTGCTGATGCTGGCGGCTGCGCTGAGCGCTCCGGATAGCGGCAGCGTCTCCTTTGATGACCGCGTCCTCAGCGAGCTTTCAGAGCGCGACCGAGCGCTCTACCGGCGCCGGGACGTGGGCTTCGTCTTTCAGGCATTTCATCTAATGCCGCACACGACAGCGCTCGACAACGCCACGATCAAGCTGACCGGCGGTGGTTGCACGCTGCGCGAGGGCCGGCGCAGGGCGATGCCTTGGCTGGAGCGCGTAGGTATGGCGGCGCGCGCCGAGCACACGCCTGAGCTGCTTTCGATGGGCGAGCGTCAGCGGATCGCCATCGCTCGGGCGCTCGCCAACGAACCCCGGTTGCTGCTCGCCGATGAGCCAACCGGCAACCTCGACTCAAAGCGCAGCCGGGAGGTCCTCGCGCTCATGCGCGACATTTGCCATGAGCGCGAAATCCCCGGACTATTGGTTACGCACGATCTCGATGCGACGCAGTTCGTCGATCGCGTCCACACGCTCCGAGATGGTCACCTCGCAGACGGACTCAACCCAGAGTCGGCTGCCACGTCCCCGTGAAGATCCCCCTGAACCCCGCTATCGCGGGGTTGCGCATGAGCATGCTGGTGCACCTCTACCGGGTCCGGCTGCGCTCTCATGCAGTTCAGGAGCTGCTCGCTGGCAGCGGCATCGCGGTTGGCGTGGCGCTGGTGTTGGGTGTGCTGGTCGCCAACGCCAGCCTCACGGGCTCCGCGGGTGAGCTCGTGCATCAGCTCATCGGCTCGGCACGCCTGCAGTTGGCGGCGCGCTCGCAGGATGGGTTCCCTGAAGCGCTATACGCCCGTAGCCACCGTCTGGCAGGCGTGCGCGCCGCGGCGCCGGTGCTGCGAGAGAACATAGCCGTGGTGGGACCGCGCGGGCGCGAGTCGGTGCAGCTGCTGGGCGTAACCCCGTCGGTGGTGAGCCTGGGCAGCTTCGGCACACGCGACCTCGGGCTGTCCTCCGGTTTTCGCTTCGCTGGCGGGCTGCTGCTGCCAGCGAGCGTAGCCAGCGCGATCGGTGCTGAACCGAACGATCAGGTCACCGTCCTGGCGTTGGGCGGCGCGCACAGAATCACCGTGGGCGGGGTGCTCAAAAATCCGTCGTTTGGGGCGCTCGCGTCGAGTCCCGTGGCAGTGACACCACTGGCTAGCGCCCAAGCGCTGACAGGGATGCAGGGCCTGATCACCCAGATCCTGTTCGAGCCACGACCTGGCGATGACCGCCTCGTGGCGAGCGAGCTGCACACGATCGCTGCTGGGCATCTGAACGTGCTTGCAGCCGATAACGACCTACGCCTGCTCGATCAGGCGGTCGCGCCAAACAATCAGTCGACCGAGCTGTTCGCCGCGATCAGCGTGATGGTCGGCTTCCTGCTGGCACTCAACGCGATGCTGCTCACGGTGCCCGAGCGACGGCGCTTCGTGGCGAACCTGCGCATGCAGGGATATGACTGGCGCCAGATCGTTGTGCTGCTGGCCTTCCAGGCGACAGTACTGGGGGTGGTGGCCTCAGCCGCGGGCGTCGTGCTGGGGGTGCTGCTCTCACACGCGTTCCTCCACCGTATCCCCGCTTACCTTACGACCGCATTTCCGATCGGTGACCGCGAGAGCCTGCACATCGGGACGATTCTGCTGGCGCTTGGATGCGGTGTGCTTGCGACGATGCTTGCGTCGCTCTCCCCTGCCCTCGATCTGCGACCCAGCCGTCCGACCGATGCCGTGCTCCTTGATCGCTCGGGCGGCAGTGAGGTCCTTGCACCGTACACCGCACTGAAGCTCGCGATCGTCGGAACCACGGCGGTCGTCGCGATCACCGCGCTGGTGCTGATCTCGGCACATCTGACGATCATCGGCGGCATGGCGCTCGCCCTGGCGACGCTGCTGCTGATCCCTAGCCTGTTTGCGGGCGTTGCGCGGCTGTTGCAGTGGGCTGGTGAACGCGTACGCAGTAGCTCGCTGATTGTCGTCGTGTCCGAGCTTCGCGCGATCACCACGCGCTCGGTCGCCCTTGCTGGCATTGCTGCGCTTGCGGTCTATGGCAGCGTTGCGATCGGTGGGGCGCGAGCTGATCTGCTGCGCGGCTTGGATACCAACTTCACGGAATACCTGCACACGGCGCAGGTGTGGGTGACAACCGGCGGCAACGACCTGACCACCAATGCTTTCAACGCCGAAGGTGCCATTGCGGCGATCTCCCGTGCGCCTGGGGTCGCATCGGTGCGGGTCTACCAGGGCGGGCTGCTGGATGTGGGCCGTCGGCGTATGTGGATTATCGCTAGGCCTAACGGCGACCCGTCGCCGATCCCCGCCAGCCAACTGCTGCAGGGCAATGATCGGCTTGCCACGCGATTGCTGCGGACAGGAGGGTGGGCGACGATTTCCGACAGCTTTGCCCGCGAACGCCATCTCCGTTTGGGCGAGCCCTTCACGCTGCCAACGCCGGCGGGCAAGGCGCGCTTCTCGGTGGCAGCGATCACGACGAACCTCGGCTGGTCCCCAGGCGCGGTGATCATCAACACGGTTGACTACAAGCGCGATTGGGAGACAGCGCAGCCGGCAGCGCTCGAGGTAGATCTCGCGCCAGGCGTGAGCGAAGCCATGGGCAGGCTCGCTGTTGTGAAGGCGATTGGCCGCCGCCCGGGACTCGGCATCCAGACCTTCCGGGAACGTCAAACGCAGTACGCGACCGACTCGCGCCAGGGGCTGTATGCGCTCAGCGAGATCTCGACGCTGTTGTTGATTGCGGCCGCGTTGGCGGTCGCGTCGGCGCTGAGCGCCGCGATCTGGCAGCGGCGAGCGAGGCTCGCCTCACTGAAGATCCAGGGCTACGACACCGCCCAGCTATGGCGTGCGCTGCTGCTGGAGAGCGTGATCGTGCTCGGCATCGGCTGTGTCTTGGGCGCCATAGCAGGCATCTACGGTCATGCGCTCGCGAGCCGTTGGCTGAGACTCGAGACAGGCTTCCCAGCTCCATTTGCGATTGGCATCGGCACGGTGCTGCTGACACTCGCGCTGCTCGCGGCCATCGCGCTCACTGTGATCGCGCTTCTGGGCCTAGCCGCGGCGCGTGCACCGGCGCGCACAAGCTTTCAGGAATGACTATGTATCGACGCTCAGACAGACGAAACTGTTCCGGTGGTCGATTCGACCCGAAGTCGACTCGCGCTGTCGGGTGCATTCGCCGGAGCTGCCTCCAGATACTGGCTCGGCGTGTTTCCGCTACTCGGCCGCGAGCTTCGCCACTGGCATCTACGAGCTCACACTATTCCCGATCCGGCGCTGCGCAGACTCGCGCTGATCACACAGAAGAACGAGCGGGGGAACCTCGAAGGCGCAGCGGCATTCGCCGTTTTGGCCCCTCGCGAACACCGAGCCCACGTGGTGCGCGCAGTGGTGGCCTTTCAGGTTGTCTACGACTACGTTGACACGCTCGCAGAGCAGCCCTGCGAGGACCCCGTTGCCAACGGCCACCAGCTCCACCTCGCTCTCCTCACCGCGCTGAACCCGGACGGGGATCATCCCGACTACTACGAGCATTCCTCGGGCAGCAGGGACAACGGCTACATGAGGAACCTGATCGACACCTGCCGGTTCGCCTTCGCGGCCCTGCCCTCGCATGCCTCCGTTGCAGAGCGAGCGCTGCACTGCGCCAGACGCATGGTCGCCTACCAGAGCCTCAATCACGGAAAGCCAGGAGACACCAGGGTCGCACTCGCAACCTGGGCCAGTGCCATGACCCCCGCCGGTACCGCGCTGCGCTGGTGGGAGACGGCCGCTTCAGCCGCCTCATCGCTGTCAGTGTTCGCCCTAATCGCCGCGGCGGCCCAGCCCGTGCTGCGTACAGGCGAAGTAGCCGTCACTGAGGGCGCATACTTCCCCTGGATCGGGGCTCTGCACGTGCTCCTCGACAGCCTGATCGACCGTGGCGAGGACGTCGCGGCGGGTCATCATTGTCTGATCGATCACTACGCCTCGGCCGATGAGACCGCCACCCGCCTGGGCGACATAGCGGCACATGCGACGCGGTCAACCGAGCTGCTCCCCAATGGCGTGGCGCACGCGACGATCCTCGCCGCCATGACCAGCTTCTACCTGTCTGCGCCCGCCGCCTCGACGTCAGAGGCAGCCCCGGTGGCACAGCGAGTACTCGCGAGCACAGGGCCGCTGGCAACGCCCACGATGGCCGTGTTGCGCACGCGCAGGGCCGTCGAGCGCCTGCTCGAGGACGACGGTGGGGGCGCATGCATCGCGACCGTACGGCGCAGTGCTCGACCCCTCCTGCGATTCGGCAGCGGCTCGCCGGTGGAGCCCTGGCGTTACAGCGAGGTTGATTGATCGCCCGACCGCCACTCGAAACTCAAGTATTGGACTTTCCACTTGCTCGAACGGGACTAGGAACGGATGATGGTGGTGCGTGAAGCTGGACTTCAAGGGGGAGCCACGAAGGGCTCCCAAGATCCAGATCCCGCTTTCGTCTCGCCAGTAGCAGAGCCGGGTGCCACGCGGTGCCCGGCTCGCGTTAGACGCCCAATCACAGCGCGATGAGCGACAGTGGAATCACCATACAGCTGACGCGCACACAGATAGATCACGTGCTGCGCGGAGGCTCACATGAGGCCGGCGTCGCGGGCATCCTGCGCAGATTGGCCAACCAAGACCTCGGCGCAACCTACGCGGCGCTGTCGAGCAGTCCCCGGCTGTCGCGTTCGCTGATGCTCGGCCTGTTGGTGTTCGCCTGCTTCCCCGCTGACGGACAGGGCTTGGCCGTGACCGATGTGGCCGCGCAACTCGAGCTGAGCGCCAGCACTACTCATCGCTATATGAGCACGTTGCTAGCCGCCGGCCTACTCGAGCAGGATCCACGCACCCGCCGCTACCGGGTACCCAGCTCAGCGTGAACTAGCGTCACGCGGCCAGCAGATGCACCGCGGCAAGACCTGCCCACTCCTCGTAGGCAGCAAACAGCGCTCGGACCTGGGCCTCTTGCGCGAGCGCACATGGATCGCCACCGCTCTGCAGCCGTCCGACCGCCTTCAGCAGCCCAAGGTCGCCAGCAGGAACCTTGTCATGACGACCCTGGCCAGTGAGCGCGAGCATCTCCACCGTCCACGCCCCGATGCCGGGGATGGCGCGCAGTCGCCGCCAGGCGCGCTCGTGGTCGGCGCTGCGGAGATCCACCTCGCCGCATGCGACCCCTCGCGCGGCCCGCACGAGCGCGAGCGCGCGGCCAGCGCCCAAGTCGAAGGACTGCAGTAGCGCAGGTGCCGTGTCCGCCAGCACAGCCGCCGCTGGTAGGTCACGCAAGCCACTGTCGTGAGTGTCCCAGCCCGCCCAGCGACGTCCGAGCGCCGCGACCATGCGCCGCTCGATCGCAGCCGCGCGCTCGTACTCGATCAGCTGCTCGCAGATCGCCCACGCCAGCGCCTCGAACGGCTCCGGGCGGCGCACCGCTCGTAGCCACGGGCGCAGGCGCAGCGAGCGTCCAATCAGCGGATCACGGGCGAAGCGGCGTAGGAACGGCCGCAGGTCCTCATCGACGCCGAGCGCGAAGCGCATCCGCTGAATCCCATAGGCCGCGGCGTCCCGTGTAGCCGCGCGGGCGCCGAACAGCACTTCGCCGCCCGTCGTCGCCGCGACCCGCACGACAACTGGTGTCGCACCGTGGTGCAGCAGGCGCTCCAGGATCCCGCCGCGACGGCGCAACATGCCGTCCGCACCCGTCCGCCGCGGCAGGCGAAAGGCACCCGCCCCACCGGCCGGCGCAACCTGCACGCGCAACTCGACCGGCCCGCCCAGCGTCGCGATCCTCAGCGGTTCCCGCCAGGACCACCCAGCAGGTGTACGTCCAGGAGAAATGACCGGCTCCCCACGATCTGGACCAGATCGCCGGCCTTGCTACCGCGGCGCGTCCTGCGCCGACCCCTTGAGAGCATCGCCGAACGCTGCTGGCGTCGGTGCACGAGCCCAACGACCGCAGCTCCCGCCACAAATCCGCCGACGGCTACGGCCGCCGCTTGCACCGCCGGGATCACCGCTCCCGCGCCCCGCCAGTCGCCCGTGAGAACGCCCGAGGCGGCTTGCTCACCCATCGCGTTGGGCACAGCAGCCAATACGGGGAGCGCGTCGATCTGCTCGCCGTCGCCCGCACCCACCTCTGCGTCTGAAGGTGCAGCTGGCTGCGCGGGCTCGCTCACGCGGCCAAGTGTAGAGGGCGCCCCAGACTCCTGCTAAAGCGCACGCTCATAGACACGGTAGCGGCGCTTGATCTCGCCGCCCATTCCTTCCATCGCACGGTTCATCGGCTTGTTCACCTCCAGGATCCAACCCATCTCGCCACCCTTCTGGGGGGTGCGTTCAGCCGCGTCGAAGTGCATCTGGTAGAAGCGTGCAGCCACGCCCGTGTGTTGGTAATCGGGCTTCACGCCCAGCGCGAACACATACACCGCGTCGATCTTGCGCCGCTGGCGCAGCACCGTCAGCCAGCCGAATGGCAGCAGCCGCCCGCGCGGGCGCAACTTGGCCAGCACTTGGTTGTAGTCGGGCAGTGTCAGAGCGGCCCCCACAACCTCGCCGGTGTCCTTCTTTTCAGCCACCATCGCCCAGTTCTCATCGAGCACCGGCCGCAGCTGCTTGGCATAGTGGCGCACCTCGCGCTCGGTCAACGGCACGAAGCCCCAGTTACGTTCCCAGGCGGCGTTGTAGACCTCCAAGAAGCGCCCCACCTCCGCCTGCAGATCGCTCTTGCGGAAGTTGCGGCACACGATCCCGTGCTCGGACTCGACCTTTGCCGCCATCTCCCAAATCGCCGGGTGAACCTTGTCGCGCCCGGTGATGTGCAGGCTCCACATGTACAGATCCATCACCTTGCTCAAGCCCACCTCATCCTCGAGCAGCGCCTGGTAGTAGGCGTGGTGCCAGGGGTTGAGGATGATCGGCGGATGCTCGTGGCCCTCGACCATCAGGCCGGCCTCATCGTTCGTGGTGAAGCTCATCGGGCCGATCATCGTGCCGGCGCCCCGCTCTCGCAGCCATGCCTCAGCCGCGCCCAGAAGACCGCGCGCGGCCTCGGGATCCTGCTCGCACTCGAACCAGCCCCATAGCCCCCAGTCATTGCCCTGGAACTCCTGCAGGTGGCGATCGATGTGGGCGCTGATACGCCCCACGGCGCGTCCGTCACGCCATGCGAGGAAGTACTGGGCCTGGGCATGCTCGAAAAACGGGTTCTTGCGCGGATCCAGCTGCTCCTTCAGATCGCTCAGCAGCGGCGCCACCCAGTTGGGCTCGTTACGATAGAGCCGCCACGGCAGCTTGACAAACGTGCTCAGCTCCCGGCGGCCGTGCACGGGCCTGATCTCAACTGCCATCGCGCGAGAACCCTATATGCCAACCTCAGTAGACGTCTTCGCAAAGGTCCGCGGCCACGAGCGTGAGCAACTGCTACGTGCAGCGCGCGAGGCCAACCTGATGCCTTACTTCCGCACTGTCGAGTCACCGGCAATGCCAGTCGTGGAGATGGAGGGCGCGCCGCGGATCATGCTCGCCTCCAACAACTACCTGGGGCTCACGGGCGACGAGCGCGTGATGAAGGGCGCCGAAGATGCCCTGCACCGCTATGGCACGGGCCTGACCGGGTCGCGGCTGCTGAACGGCACGACCCCGCTGCACCTGGAGCTCGAGCGTGAGCTGGCCGAATGGATGGAGACCGACGATGCGATCGTCTTCACCACCGGTCATCAGGCGAACGTCGGCACGCTCGGCACGCTGCTGGGGCCGGGCGATACCGTGATCGTCGACTCTGCTGACCACGCGTCGATTCTCGATGGGGCACTGATCTCAAAGGCGAAGATGCGCCCGTTCCGCCACGGGCGTATGGACAAGCTCGAGCGCGCGCTGGAGCGCGCGGAGGGCGACGGCGGCGGCACGTTGGTGGTCGTGGACGGCGTCTTCTCGATGGAGGGCGACGTGGCTCCATTGGTCGACATCACAGAGCTGTGCGCGCGCTTCGGCGCGCGGCTAATGGTCGACGAGGCCCATAGCGCAGGCGTACTCGGCGCTCGCGGCGCGGGCGCATGCGAGCTGCTCGGGGTCGAGGACCGCGTTGACCTGCGCATGGGCACCTTCTCCAAGTCGCTTGCCGCCTGCGGCGGGTTTGTCGCCGGACCGGCCGAGGTAATCGACTATCTGCGCATCTCCTCGCGGGCATTCCTATTCACCGCCTCCGCTGTCCCTGCCGCGCTGGGGGCGGCGCTGGCGGCGCTGCGGATCATCCGCTCTGACGAGGGCCCGGCGCTGCTCGCGACGGTGCTTGAGCGTGCGCGTTACCTGACCGACGGCCTGCGCGCGCTCGGCTACCTGACGCTCAGCGGCGAGCCCGTGCGCACGAGCGCAGCGACCGACGCACCCCTGCGGACGCTTGCCACACCGATCGTTCCGATCCTTGTCGGCGACGATTGGAAGGCAGCGTTGCTGTGGCGAGCGCTGTACGACGGCGGCGTGTTCACGAACTGCGCGCTGCACCCCGCGGTGCCTCCAGGGGGCGCGCTGCTGCGCACGAGTGTGATGGCCACACACGACACCGCCACGCTCGATCGCGCACTCGAGGTGTTCGGGCGGGTCAAGCTCGAGTTCGAGGCCGAGCACGGGCCGCTGCCGCACGCCGAGCCCAGCTGATCCAGGCGCATGCCCACGTCGCGCCGCCGGGCAGCCAGCGACTTGTCCGTTTCTGCACAGACTGTGTGGCGATCGAAAAAGGTCGCTTCTAGCGTACGAAGCGCGCGTGGGACTGTTGACCGCGGACCCCGTCCTGACATAGCTTCCACATGCGCTCTGCAAGACCGTCTTTCGAGGTTCCCCCGGCACAAGCCTTAACGACAGGGGCGATGTGACGGGACAGCCGCATCGTTAGCGGCTGGCCTCGTACGGCCTGACAGGCGCGTAACCGTCAAAAATCAAGCAAGCACGTCATCTCCGCGCAAGGCTCGCGGCGATGACCGGGAGAGTGCCCAATGAACGCGACAGCGACCGCTGCCCCTGCCCCTGCCCCTGCCGGTCCGCAGTACATGCGCGCCCTCGAACGCGCAAACAAGGTTCGTCTCGCCCGCGCAGAGCTCAAGCGACGCGTGGCGATCGGCGAGCTTCACGTCGCCGAGGTGATCCTCGAGTGCCCGTGGGAGGCCGAGAGCATGGCTGTGGCTGACCTATTGATGAGTCAGCGTCGCTGGGGGCAGACGCGCTGTCGCAAGTTCCTCTCGCAGGTGCCGATGTCCGAGAAGAAGACCGTCGGGTCGATGACCGAGCGCCAACGCCGTACGCTGGCAGCGATGCTCACCGCTGTGCACCGGGGCCGCGCGTGGAGCGCGACCCCATGGCTAACGGACAGCCTGACGAGAGCTTGAGCTGCCACCAGCCGGCGAGCATGCCGATCAGACCGAGCCGCGGACGCACCTCCCAGTAGCCACACACGCCCTGTCCGAGATCCCTCACGGGCAGGCGCACGAACTTGTAGTGACCTGGTTCCAGGCGCATCCGCTGTAGCTGGTCGCGCGCCCGTCGCTCATGCTCTACACGCTGCTCGACGCGGGCACGCAGTTCCTGCAGGCTGGCGGCGAGCCGGTCGCGTGTGCGCTCGAGCTCGCCCAGGTCGAGTAGCGAGGGCGCGCTCTCGAGCGCTACGGGACTGCCGAGCGGTGCGCGAATGTGGGGAAAACGCTCCGCGACGATCGCCGAATGCTCGCGCTCCAGGCGAGCGATCTGCGCGCGCAGTGAGGCCCTGGCAGCGCGCTCGGCCGCGCGACGCTGCTCACCGCGGAACCCCGCTACAGCCAGCTGCTCGTCCCGCGCGAGCAGTTGCCCGTCGGCTTGCTCGTCGCGATCGATGACTGGCTGCTCGTAGTGGGTCACACCCGCCTCCTGACCGGCAGAGCCGAGGATTCTACCAGTGCATGCACGCGGCATGTCACGGTTCACTACAGCTGCTCGAACGCCGCCCGGCATATCCACAGCGCCTCTTCCACGAACAGATCCGGGACGCCGGCAACCTGAATGGCAAACAGCGCCAGGCGACGTGTAGCGGCGCTGGGCTCGTGCCCGGGCGCCAGCTCCCCGAACAGGATCGCCAGGGCTGCTGAGCCGTCGGCGATGACCAGGCGCCCAGCTGGCAAGACCGGCGCGTCCGCGCCGCGCCCCAGCCGCTCGTCTTGCAGGCTGGCGCGGACGCCGAGCTGACCGTCCACGGACTCAGCGTCCAGCGCCCATACAGGAACACCGGTATCCACCAACGCGAGGAGCAGCACATCGTCGAGCAAGCAGCGCGTGAGAAACCCACCACGCAGCATCCGCTCCAGGATTGCGGCCTCGATCGGCGTTCGTAGCGTGTCTGGCTCGAGGCCGATGTGGCGAAAGAACACGCGGTATGCCGCCGGTACGGGCTCCCGGCGGATGGCTACAGCACGAGCGCCGCGAACGCGGTTCGACAGTTCACTGAGACGCTGGCGGATCTCCGGTGGAGAGGCAGCGGTGATTGGCTGCGCGCGCTTGTGCAGCGCCTGGCCTGCCAGCAAACGCAGTCCTGGCAGCTCCTCCTCGATCTCCGGAGCACGCCAGCCAGCGAGGGACTCACGGTGCTCGCTCAACCGCTTGGCCCCTGCCGTCTCCGAACCCGAGATGCTGCCACCAGCTCGCTCACCCGCTTGCGCAGAGCGGCCAGCGTGGGGGTCTGCAGCAGCGCTTTGCTCTGCACTACGCCACCGGGATAGGCGAAGTTGATCTGTGGGCAGCTGAAGACTTTGTAGAGGCTGGCCAGTGCCCCGTCTTTGTCGATACCCACCGGTAGAGTCAGCCTGCGCGAGTGCACCAGTTGGCGCAGCTGGCTACGCTGGCCCTCGATCGACACCGCAGCAAAGCGTACGTCCGGAAAGCTGCGCACAAGCGACTGCATGCTGCTCAGCACCGACGGACAGCCACCGCCGTCCACGAATAGGGCCAGCACCACTGGCCCCTGTTCATAGAGCTGACACACGTTCAGGACCTGCGTCCCCCGCACCGCGCACGCTGGCACGTTCCCAGCTGCGCCCTGATGAGCGCGCGTGGCAATGTTCGCGTCTCCTTCCAAGCTGCCCAACGCCAGCGGTACTGCGAACGGTGCGAGCATCCGTCCCGGTGCGATGCCGGTCGCACCGTTGGATTTAGCGAGCAGTGTGCTGATCACCACGAGCACTACCAACGTCACTCCGAGCAGCCCGGCGTACCGCGCATACCGTGGCCGGCTCACGAGCGGACTGACGCCTCGCGCAAGCGACGCGCCACCCGCACCGGCTGATAGCGCCCATCGCCTTCGGCGGCCGCGTCGGCGATCACAAGCGTGGCGGGGAGAGCGAGGAGCACACCAATGAGTGAGACAGTCAGGTCGATCAGCGTCACCAGGCCAAAGTCGCGCAGCATCGTTATTTCCGATAGCACCAGCACAGCGAAGCCCATCGTCGCCGTCACCCCCGAGGCGGCAACCGCGGCGCCGGTCCGGCGGTAGCTGCGTCGCAGCGCCTCGATCGTGTCGTAGCCAGCCAGGCGCTCCTGTCGATGGCGCTCGGAGAGGAGCACACTGAACTCGGTTGATATCGCGATCACAAGAGCACCGAGGGTGACTGACATTGGGTTCAAGGGAACCCTCACCAAGAACAGGATCAGCGCAGACCAGCCAGTGGCCAGGACGATCGGCACGAGCGGCACGAGCGCACGGCGACGATCGCCGCGGAAGGCAAGCAGCAGCACCAACGCGACCGCAGCGAGGCCGACCAACAACGTCTCCAGCCGCCGCCATGGATCGGCTACCTGCGAGCCAGACGCTGCCGCCAGCACCGGCAGACCTACAAGGCTGGCCTGCACCCCGGCCGGCGGATGCAGGCTCGAGCGCATCTGTTCGATCAAGCGCTGCTGCTGCTCGAGACCCATCAGGCGGATGCCGAACGCCAGCGTCGCCACACGCCGGTTGGGGGAAATCACATCCTTCGAGAAGTATGCAGGGATCACGCCAAGCAACGCGTTTATCTCAGCCTGCGAGAGCTTGGGCGCCTTCGCGGCGGCCCCCGAGCGCCCCGCGAACAGGTCGGGCAGCGAGAACGCTGGGCACAGGCGCGCCTTGCTGCAGCCCCGCGCGGAGCTGTAGCCGAAGCGAGCGAGCACGCGCTTCTGATAGCTGCTCATCCATTCGATCGTGGACAGCTTGGTCAAGTTCTTGCCTTCCACCATCAGGTCGATTTCGCCGCCCACTCCCGTGATCCGCTCGAGTGTGCTCAGGTTTTGCAACGAGCCGAGGTTCTGGGGCACGAGCTTGGTGATGTCGGTCTGCACCTTGGTCTGCGTATCCAGGCCCCAGCCGAGGGCAGCAAGCACTAGCCCCGCGCACAGCACCCGACCTGGGTGACGCACCGAGCCGACCAGCGCCGTTCGCATCAGCAGCCGCGTCAGCGGATTGTCCGAGACCAGCTCACGTGCGCCACGCCACGCGGCCGCCAGCTGAGCTCCCGCCACGCCACCGCCAGCATGCGAGCTGGCCCTAGCTGACGCCAGCGAAACAGCGGCGGCCCCAACGGTGAGCGCGCATATCAGGGCGATCGCCACCCCAACCACCAGCAGCACCCCGAAGCCACGTACCATCGGCACGGGCGACAGCAGCAACACAAGCATCGCGGCCGCACTGGCCGCACCCGCCGCGGCAATCGTCGGCGCGCCTAGCGCAGCGGCGCGGCGCACGAGCACCTCGCCCTCGACCGCGGTTTCGCGCTGAGCGCCCGCGAGCTCGCGCTCCTCCTCCACACGGGCCTGGAACTGGATCGCATAGTCGACCGCCAATCCGACCAGCACGGGCAGCACAGCGATCGAGGCCATCGTCAGTGAGGCTCCCACCACAGACAGCGCGCCGAACGTGAGCGCAGCAGCGAGCAGCGCGAGCGCGAGCGGCAGCAACCGCGGGCGACCAGCGAAGACCAAGCCCAGCGTGCCCGCCATCACCAGCAGCACAGCTATCAACAGCAGCTCGATCGAATGGCTGATCGAGCTGGTCAGATCCGACACGATCACCGGCTCGCCGGTCACGAGATAGCTCTCGCCGTGCGCCAGATGCCATTGCGGCATCTTCACTGCCGCACGGATCAAGCCGATCGTGCGGATCCTCGCCGCTTCAGACAGCCCAGCCTTCATGCGCACCGATACGAGCGCCGCGTCGGAGCTGGGGAAGAGATACGCAAAGCGCGACTTGGGCGTCCCTGCGGGCTTGGTCGAGTCGAACACGACGTCCGAGACGAAGTTGGCGTCTTCGATGCTGGGCCGCGCAGAGAGCCCGTATTCGAGCGCGAGCGTGGCCAGGCTCTCTTCGAATCGTCCCAGTTCGATCTTGTGCGCCTGCCGTCCAAGTGCGCCGGCCTGGGACGCCGGCAGCCCACGCGCAATCGCAGCGCGATATACGACCCGTTCGGCCTGCTTGGCCTGCGCCTCTGCCTGATGGGTCTCAATCGTGAGCAGTTCGTCGGTCTGGCTGGCAGCCTCGTTGAGGAAGGTGCCAGGCCCAAACACCACCTTCACCGTCTTCGCGCGCGCGAGCTCTCCGCACGGTCCACGCGCGCCCCCCTCTGACGCGAGCGCCTGAACCGGAACGTTGCCCGACAGACAACCCTCGAGGCCGGCCAGCCGCTGGATGTCAGAGCTCAGCACCAGCTGCTGCAGATTGCCCTTCACCAGCACCGCAATTGGCTCTTCGCCAAAGCTCCGGTAGAAGCGCTGCGTGGCCTGGTATTCGGGGCTGGAGCTGGACACGAACGTGTTCGTGGCAGCCGTCGGACGCAGCCGCAGCGCAAACGCCGCCGCACCCAAGCCAAGCACGATCGCGATCGCGATCACCAGCCGAGGGCGCCGAGCCGCACCGCCGGCCAGGCTGGAAAGAAGTCTTGATGAGCTCACAGCAGAAGGCTAGTCCCGCCCATCGATCGACCACACCATCTGGGCGACGAGACGGTCCCCAGGTTTACTCCATGCCTAGGGGACCCGCTGCTTCACCTGAGAGGAACTGGCGGACGAACGGGTTTTCGGAGGCGAACAGCTCCTCAGCAGGTCCAGATTCGACAATCCGGCCCTTCCACAGCACGGAGATGTGCTCGGCTACGCGTCGTGCGCTCATGATGTCGTGCGTGATCACCACGTAGCAGCCGCCATTCTCTGAGTGGACCTCCTTGATCAGCTCGCACAGTAGCGCCGTGCGCACTGGATCCAGGCCCGAGTCGGGCTCGTCGAATAGGACAATTTCCGGATCGAGCACGAGCGCGCGGGCGAAACCAGCGCGCTTGCGCATCCCGCCGGAGAGCTCGTTGGGCATCTTCGCGCCCTCTCCTCCCAGGCCGACCTCGCGCATGCGCCGATTGACGATGTCGGCGATCTCATCCTCACCCTTCTCGGTGTGCTGACGCAGCGGGAAGGCGACGTTGTCGTACAGGTTCAGCGAACCAAACAGAGCACCATCCTGAAAGAGGACCCCGAATTTCCTGCGCAGCGCGAACAGATCGTCATCAGACAGGCTCGGGATCGAGACTCCGTGCACGAGCACATCGCCCTCGTCGGGGTACAGCAGTCCGACTATGTGCTTGATGCAGACCGACTTGCCGGTACCCGACGGGCCGATGATCATCGAGATCTTGTCCTCCGGTAGCCCCATGCTCAGGCCGCGCAGCACATGGTTGCGCCCGAACGACTTGTGGACATCGATGAACTCGATCGCGTCAGGCGCCTCGGACGGGCGAATCGTCCCGGTGTGATACTTGAACTCGTCCGCCTCCTCGTCCGCCATGCGCGCGCGCGCCGGTCCGGAGCGCTCGACGACACCCGCTGCTGGTGCGGGCTCCGGCTCCGGCTCCACGGCAGCGTAGTCGGCTTCCCCACCTGGCCGCACCGGCGCGGCGTGGTGCTCGATCGCCTCGTAGGACTCCTGCGGAAGCTCGCTTCCGTCGGGCTCCTCAGCCATCTCTAGCCCCCGATCGGGGCTCGCGCGTTGGTGCCCCAGAAGATTTGGGTGCCGAACGCGTCGATCACATTCACGAGGATCAGGTTCAGCACCATCGACTTGGCAGTTGCCCGCCCCACTCCGACGGGACCGCCGCTGGCGTTATAGCCGTAGTAACAGGCCACCAGCACGATCGCAGTAGCCATCGTCATCCCCTTGATCACGCTGAACAAGAAGTCGCCTGGGTTCTGGAACTCCCAGAAGATCAGCAGATAGCCGCCGCTGGAGGTGTAGCCGATCTGGTCCACCACCGCTAGGTAGGAGGCGAAGAACGCCACGCCAATCGCCCCTATGTACATGAACGGCAACACCAACCATGCAGCGAGTAGACGCGTAGCGCACAGGAACGTCATCGAGTCGACGCCCATCACCTCGAGCGCGTCGATCTCCTCAGAGATGCGCATTGCGCCGAGCTCAGCCACGATCCCCGTGCCGACCTTGGCGGCCATCATGTAACCGAACACGATCGGGACGGCCTCGCGCAGGTTGCACCATGCGGCGAAGATGCCCGCGTAGTTGGGCGTGCCGGTGGACTCGGTGAAGTAGGCGCCCTCGATTCCGCATGGACCCAGCCCGATCAGGAACACAAGACCCCAGATGACGGTCGTCGAGCCGACGATCAGGATCCCCGATTGGCGCAGCGCCTCGCCGAAGAACCTGAACACGCGAAAGCTCCACACATCGCGCACGATGTTCCCGGTGAAGCGCCCGATTTCGCCTGTGGCCGCGAGCCATTCGCGCGGCATCGCAAACAGTTCGTTCATTACTTGATCACCAGGATCTGCGGGTGGGTGGCCAGCAGGGTCTGGGTGAATGCGTAGTTGAACGCGCCGATCCCGAGGAAGGCGATCACTACGGCCTCGTTGACCGCGCGTCCGACGCCCTCGGCGCCACCGGAGGCGGTCATGCCCTTGTAGCAACATACGATCGCGATGATCGCGCCGAACACCGTCGACTTCAGCACTGAGCCCCACAGGTCGGTCACGTCGGCGTTGGCGAACAGCGTCCCCCAGAACGGCCCCAGCGAGCCGCCGTTGTAGATCTCGGCGATGATCCCGCCGTAGATCCCAAACAGCAGTGCGTAGATGTCGAACAGCCCGGTGACCACCATCAGCGCGAGAAAGCGCGGCACCACTAGGTTCTTGACGGGGTCCACGCCAAGCACCTGCAGCGCGTCGAGCTCCTCGCGGACCTTGCGGGCGCCGAGGTCAGCGGTGATCGCCGTGCCAGCCACGCCGGCCACCACGATTGCCGTCGTGAAGGGGCCGATTTCGCGGATCGCCTCGATCACGAAGAAGCCGCCGAGACGATCAAGCGACCCGAAGATGCGCAGGAAGTCCGCCGCCTGCAAGCCTGGTGCGCCGTAGTCGATCGCGATCGTGGAGATCAGCAGCGGAAACCATACGAGGCGCAGCGTGAATAGGAACTGGGAGACGAGCTCCCCACCGTAGGGATAGGGGGGTCGTAGGGCAGACCAGATGGTCCTGCCCGTGAGGATCATCATGTCCCCGAATTCCTCCAGCACGTGCCTCGCTGGAATGCCCGCGCGTTCAGCGACGCTGCGAACCATCTCTCCCTGCCCCTCCTCGGGTCGCGATCAGTGGTCCAACCAACTCTACGCGATGCGTCCCCTGTACGCCAACAACCAGCTGCCGACCGCACCCACGCAGGCCGTGACAGGGCGCCACCGCCGCTGGTATCGTGGCGCGATCGTGAGGGGGAGGCGGAAAGGCTTCAGCGTGGTCCCGCGTCGCACTCGCGGCGCGCTTGTGCGAGCGCACGCGGCCGGCCGAGCCCGAGCGCTACACGCGCCCGCCACGGTAGCCGTCCTAGCGAGCGCGCTGTTGCTCGCCGGCTGCGGTGGTGGCACCCGCCTGGACGCAGCCGAACACGCAGCCACCTACACGCTGAAGATCGTTCACGCGAGCTTCCCAGCAGCACAGTCGATCGCGCGCCAGACGAAGTTCAAGCTGGAGGTCAAGAACACGGGAGCCAGCACCGTGCCTGTGGTTGCGGTCACCATCGACGCGTTCGACTACACCTCCAACTATGCCGAACTGGCCGCCAACAAACGCCCCGTGTGGGCAATCGAACGCGGTCCAGGGGCGATCGCCTCGCCGCCCGTGGAATCCCAGGAAGTCAGCGTGCCCGGCGGCGCCCAGACAGCGTACGTAAACACCTGGGCACTCGGTGCGCTCGCGCCCGGCAAGACGCATACGTTCGTGTGGCGAGTGGTGCCAGTCAAGTCCGGCAGCTACACCGTGCATTACAGCGTCGTCGCGGGTCTCTCCGGCAAGGCGAAAGCCCGCCTTGCCTCCGGCGCACCCGTGCAGGGACAGTTGGCTGTCGACATTGCCGCGGCCCCCAAGCTGACCCACGTCAACCCGAACACCGGCAGCGTCGAAGTCGGCGAGTTCCCAGCCACTCCCTAGGCCGAGCAGTCGCATACTTGGGCGTCGGCAACGACGGTGACCGGCGCCGAAGACACCGTCGTGGAGTAGGGCGAGCGTGTCTCCCAAGCTCCCGCGCGTGTTTGGCCGGCTGTCGAAAGGGCACCCCCTTCGATTTCGCCATTGGGTGACCCTCTTCGAGCGGCTTGGTATTACGATTGCGTTCGGCCTGCCCTCGTCGGAGCCCGCGTAGGGGCGGGCTCCAATCTCCCAGGAGGAATCGACACAGCTTATGCCTAGGACCCGTCAGCAAAACGTCACCGCCGCACAGTGGAGTGCCAATGGCTCAGCGCTCGGGTCTCTTGACCTGACTCTCCAGAACAATCAGGTGTTCGGGGCCAACGTCTTCTCTGCCTCCGTTCAGCGCCACCGTCTCTCCAAGCAGGTCTACAAGGCACTGCAGCGGACCTTTGCGCGTGGTGAGGCGCTCGACGCCTCGATCGCCGATCAGGTAGCACAGGCGATGAAGGAGTGGGCGATGGAGAAAGGCGCTACCCACTACACGCACTGGTTCCAGCCACTCACCGGCTCGACCGCCGAGAAGCACGACTCGTTCTACGGCCCCGACGGCGACGGCAACGCGATCGCCGAGTTCTCTGGCAAGGAGCTGATCCAAGGCGAGCCCGACGCGTCCTCGTTCCCCAGCGGCGGCATCCGCGCGACGTTCGAGGCACGCGGATACACCGCATGGGACCCCACCTCCCCTGCGTTCGTGCTGGAAAATCCCAATGGGACATTGCTGTGCATCCCCACGGCGTTCACCTCATGGACCGGCGAGGCGCTCGACAACAAGATTCCGCTCCTGCGCTCGATGGATGCTCTCTCAGGCGTAGCGGTGAGCGCGCTGGAACTGCTCGGTATCGACGACGCCAAGCACGTGTTCACAACGACCGGCTGCGAGCAGGAGTACTTCCTGATCGACGAGCAGTACTACTTCGAACGTCCCGACCTGCTGACAACCGGGCGCACGCTGTTTGGCGCGAAACCGCCGAAGGGTCACGAGCTCGACGACCACTACTTCGGCTCGATCCCCGAGCGCGTGCTCGCGTACATGCTCGAGGTCGAGCTGGAGCTGGCCAAGCTGGGCGTGCCGATCAAGACACGCCACAACGAGGTCGCCCCCAACCAGTTCGAGGTCGCGCCGATCTTCGAGAACTCGAACGTCGGCTCCGACCACCAGATGATCACCATGCAGATCCTGCAGAACACCGCCCGCCGCTATGGGCTGGTGTGCCTACTTCACGAGAAGCCGTTTGCCGGCGTCAATGGCTCGGGCAAGCACAACAACTGGTCGATGGGCACCGACACCGGGGCAAACCTGCTGGAGCCCGGCGACACGCCCTCGGAAAACCTCTCCTTCCTGTTCTTCTGCGCCGCCGTCATCCAAGCGGTCAACACGCACCAGCAGCTGCTGCGCGCGTCGATCGCCAGCGCCGGACAGGATCACCGCTTGGGCGCCAACGAGGCGCCCCCGGCGATCATCTCGATCTTTCTCGGCACCGACCTCGAGAAGGTGTTCAAGGCAATCGAGGCAGGCAAAGTGCAGCCATCCAAGCCCGGCTCGTTCCTCGGCTTTGGCACGCCCGTCCTACCGCCGTTGCCGCTGCACGGGGCCGATCGCAACCGCACGAGCCCATTTGCGTTCACCGGCAACAAGTTCGAGTTCCGCGCACTCGGCTCGACCGCAGCGCCCGCGTTCCCCAACACGGTGCTCAACACAATCGTCGCCGAGGCCGTCGACGAGCTGTCCGGCAAGCTGAAGACGGCGATGGCGGCGAAAGGCGCAACGCTCGAGAAAGCCGTCACTGCTGTCGTCAAAGACGCTTGGATGGCCAACAAGCAGGTCGTCTTCGACGGCGACGGCTACTCCGATGCCTGGCACAAAGAGGCCGAGAAGCGCGGCTTGGCGAACCTCAAAACGACACCCGACGCGCTGCCATGGATCGTTGACAAATCGACAGTCGCCACGTTCAAGAAGTACAAAATCCTCACCAAGCGCGAGCTCGAGGCACGCTACGACGTGTACACCGAGCAGTACGTGATGAACCTCAACATCGAGGCTGAGACCGCTGCCTCGCTCGGTCGCACAATGGTCCTGCCAGCAGCTGTGAGGTATCTCAACGAATTGAAGCTCACCGGCCTGGAGGAGCTCGTCGGTGAGGTTGAGCCACTCGTCAAGGAGCTGCACTTCGCGCAGCTCAAGCTCGAGGACGCCAACCTCGATGAGAACCACCCCGATGCCTCGCCGATGAAGGAGGCGCTGTACATGCGCGACACGGTGATCCCAGCGATGGACGACGTCCGTGACGTCGCCGACCGCTTGGAGAAGCTCATCGCCGATGACCTGTGGCCGCTGCCGAAGTACTCGGAGATGCTCTTCATCAAGTAACTGCCGGCCGTGGGCGCGGCGCTGAGCCGCGTCCTCAGTCGCTCGCGTGCGAAGCACGCCACGCTCCTTGCGTCCTTGCTCAGCTTGGCCCACGACCGGCAGTCCGCGTCCGGCGTGGCTAGCGCGGCGCTGAGCCGCGTCCTCGGCCGCTACAGCAGGAAGTGGCGGCGGCCGGTCCGCTCGCGGTAGGTGCAGTCGAGCACCTGCGGGCAGCGGCCGAGCCAGCCGTAGTCCTGGCCGCCTCGCAGCCCGACGAGAATTGCCAGCTCATAGTCTTCGGGCCCGAAGCCCGAGGCGTCGCGGCGCGGATCAGGGTCGACGCTGTACATATCCTCGCCGTCGACTCGCAGCACAGGCACGAGCGGGTCATGGAAGTCGACCTGCACGCCCTCCGCGAGCAGCCGCGAGATTATCTCCACAGCAGGAGCCTGATCGCAATCAACGATGCCGGGCTCCTCGGCAGCTCCCACGACCAACACGCGCAGGTCGCGCAGTAGCCGCCCCGATCGCAGCAACAACTCGTGCGCGCGCATCGCTACGCGATAGGGGCGAGCGCCAACAATGCGCAATGCCTCCTCGGCTAGCGCCGCTGAGGTCCCGCGCTCAGTCAAAGAGCGCAGCAGATACTGCGCCTCGACGCCCACGCCCTGGCCGCCAACCCCCGCGGAGGGATAGCGCGCCATGAAGCCAAGCGGTCTTGTGGATGCGGCGTCAGTGACCTCCGTGGGGTCAAGCGCCAGCGCCCTGCAAGCGTCCGCCATCTCGCACGCGAGAGCGACGTTCACGGCGTGGAAGCTGCTCTCGTAGAGCTTGACCATCTCCGCTGCCGCTGGAGAGGAGACGCGATGCAGCCCCTCGCAGATCGGGCCAAGCAGCTGCAAAGCGTGCCTGAAGCATGTCTCGGTGACAGCACCCACCACCCGCACAGTCCGCAGTTGTCCCTGATCGCGTACGTCTGGGTCATGGCACTCCGGTGAGAACGCGACGAACACATCCTCGCCGACGCAAAACCCGCGCTCGGCGAGCGGCGCTACGAGCAGCTCGCGGGTGCTGCCCACATAGGTGCTCGACGTCAGCACAAGTGTCTGGCCTGCTCGCGCGTGTCGCACCACCGCAGCACATGTGCGCCCGAGTGCTTCGGTGTTTGGGCGCCCGTGGGAGTCGACGATCGTGGGCACGCAGATCAGAACCATGTCAGCCACGCCAATCGCTTCGATCTTGTCGGTCACCACGAAGCCCTCGTCGCCGAGCTGATCGCGGAGGTCCTCAGGACGCACGCCGAGCAGATCAGCTCGCCCGTTGCGGATCTCGTTCAGTCGACTCGAGGACGTGTCAATGCCCACGATCCGGAAGCCCGCACGGCGCAGCGCCAAAGCACTCGGCAGGCCCGCATGACTGAGGCCCACCACCGCAACGAGCGCCTGCTCGGCGCCCGCCCGGCGGGTGATCCGCATCTCGCCCGCCGCCGCCTTGGCAGGTGCCTCAAGTAGAAACTCCGGTGTCATCGAGAAACCCCCTTACTCGCTTGACGATTGGCGGCAGTGTGGACCCCCGCGGATCGCCCTGCGGAGATGTTGGACGCTTGATCGATGCTTGCGTCTCAGTGGGTCCACAGGCGCGTCGCTCCCTTCGGGCTGATGGCCTGCCCGAAGGGTGCTGGGACAGCCCCGGAGGAGCACCTGATCGCCGATAGCATTGCCTGCAATGTCCGAGCGCGACTACCTGAAAGCGATCTCTGAGCACGTCGTCATCTATGACGGCGGCATGGGCGCAACGCTCGAGCAGTTCGAGCTGACCGCCGAGGACTACGGCGGCCTGCAGGGCAAGTGCCACGAGGCGCTGATCCTCAACCGCCCCGACGTGATCGAAGGCGTGCACGCCTCGATGCTCGACGCCGGTGCAGAAGTGCTGGAGACGGACACATTCCAGGGCTCGCGCATCAAGCTCGGCGAGTGGGGCCTCGCGGACTACACCGTTGAGATCAACACCAAGGCCGCTGAAATCGCGCGCAAGGCCGCTGGCGAGCACCGCTATGTCGCCGGCTCGATCGGGCCCACCGGCTACCTGCCCGCCTCCGAGGATCCCTCGCTCGGGCAGATCCGCTTCGGGGAGCTCGTCGAGGTCTTCACCGAGCAGGCAGAGGGACTGATCGACGGCGGCGCCGACCTGATCATCATTGAGACCGCCCAGGACATCCTCGAGGTCAAGGCCGCCGTGTTCGGCGCGCGCGCAGCGTTCAAGAGCACCGGGCGCACGCTGCCCATCCACACGTCCGTCTCGCTGCTACCCAACGGCGGCAAGATGCTCCTGGGCACCGACATCTCCGCCGTGCTCACCACCCTGGAGGCGCTGAAGGTCGATGTGATCGGCCTGAACTGCTCGACCGGCCCCGAGGACATGCGCGACGCGATTCGCTTCCTCGGCGAGTATTGCCCCGTCCCCGTCGCCTGCATCCCCAACGCCGGCCTGCCCTTGCAGGGCCCCGACGGCGAGACGATCTTCCCCGAGAAGCCCCAGCCGCTAGCTGAGGCCTTGAAGGAGTTCGTCGAGCGCTACGGCGTTGGCGTGGTGGGCGGCTGTTGCGGCACAACGCCCGCACACATCGCCGCGATTGCAGAGCGCGTGGCCGGACGACCGGTAGCCCCCCGTCCCGCACAGCGCACGCCGCACCTCTCATCGATGATTGCCGCCACGCCGCTCGCGCAGGAGCCCGCGCCGACGATGGTGGGCGAGCGCGTCAACTCGCAGGGCTCGCGCAAGGCCAAGGAGCTGCTGCTCGCAGACGACTACGACGGCCTCGTGCAGATTGCAGAGGACCAGGTCACCGGCGGCGCACACGTGCTCGACCTGTGCGTGGCGCTGACAGAGCGCACCGACGAGGACGAACAGATGCGTCTCGTGGCCAAGAAGGTCTCACTCACGCAGCCAGCCCCCATCCAGATCGACTCCACCGAGCCGGAGGTGATCGAACGCGCGCTCGAGCAGATCCCCGGCCGCGCGATCGTCAACTCCGTCAACCTCGAGGCCGGCCGCGCCAAGCTCGACCGCGTCGTCCCTGTCGCGCTCGCGCATGGTGCCGCGCTGATCGCGCTGACGATCGACGAGGTGGGCATGGCCAAGACGGCCGACAGGAAGGTCGAGATCGCCAAGCGCATCCGTGACCTCTGTTGCGAGGAGCACGGCCTAGACCCGCAGCTGTTGATCTTCGACTGTCTCACGTTCACGCTGACGACCGGCGATGAGGAGTGGCGGCCGTCAGCTGTCGAGACGATCGCTGGCATCAAAGCAATCAAGGAGCAGATCCCCGACGTGAAGACCTCGCTGGGGGTCTCCAACGTCTCCTTCGGAGTGTCCCCCGGAGCGCGCGCGGTGCTCAACTCGGTGTTCCTACACCACTGCGTGCAGGCCGGCCTCGACCTGGCGATGGTCAACCCCAACCACATCACGCCCTATTCGGAGATCCCCGACCTCGAGCGCGAGCTGGCCGACGACCTCGTGTTCAACCGCCGCGAGGACGCGCTGGAGAAGTTCATCGAGCACTTCGAGTCCAAGGGACCGGAAGACACCAGCCAGGGGGCGGCGGATCCGACCGAGGGCATGGAGCCCGAGGAGGCGCTGCACTTCCACATCCTGCGCCGCCGCCGCGACGGCGTGGAGGACTGGATCGACAAGAGCGTTGAGAAGATCGGCGCCGTGCCCACGCTCAACGAAGTGCTGCTTCCGGCGATGAAAGAGGTCGGCGACAAGTTCGGCGCCGGCGAACTGATCCTGCCGTTCGTGCTGCAGTCCGCCGAGGTGATGAAGCGCGCGGTCGCGCAGCTCGAGAAATACCTGGACAAGATCGAGGGCTACACGAAGGGCACAGTCGTGCTCGCCACCGTGTTCGGCGACGTGCACGACATCGGCAAGTCGCTCGTCAACACGATCCTCACCAACAACGGCTACACGGTCGTGGACCTCGGCAAGCAGGTGCCCATCCAGACGATCGTGGACGCCGCGCAGGAGCACGACGCCACCGCCATCGGCCTGTCCGCGCTGCTCGTGTCCACCTCCAAGCAGATGCCCGCATGCATCCAGGAGCTGCAGGCCAAGGGCCTGTCATACCCGGTGCTGATCGGTGGCGCTGCCATCAACCGCGCGTTCGGCTACCGCGCGCTGTATCCGGGCGGCAAAGACTCTGAGGAGGTCTACGAGCCCGGCGTGTTCTACTGCAAGGACGCGTTCGAGGGCCTGGCTGTGATGGACCAGCTGGTTGACGCGGACGCGCGCGGGGCGCTCGTGCAGAAGCTGCTCGCCGGCGCCAGCGAGTTCCGGGCTAAGGGCGAGGCGCCCGTCGAGGAGGTCAACCTCGCCGATGACTCCGTGCGCTCGCCCGCACGCACCGACGTGCCGATCCCCACACCGCCTTTCTGGGGTGTCAAAGAGATCCCCGTGGATCTCGAAGAGGTGTACCGCCACCTCGACACGCACGTGCTGTTCAAGCTGCACTGGGGCGGGCGCGGCGTCAAAGGCGAGGCCTGGCAGACGCTCTTGCGCGATGACTTTCGCCCGCGCCTGGAGCGGATGTGGAAGGAGCAGACCTACCTGCACCCCCGCGCGCTGCTGGGCTTCTTCCCGTGCTACTCGCTCGGCAACGACATCATCGTGCTCGACCCCGAGGATCGCGAGACCGAGCTCACGCGCTTCGTCTGCCCGCGCCAGCCCAAGGGCGATCGCATCTGCCTCGCCGACTTCTACCGACCGGGCGGGACCCGTGGCGCGGACGGCTGGATCGCCGATCCGCCGGCCGAGCTCGACGTGATCGCTGTGCAGGCGGTGACAGTCGGCTCGGAGGTCACCGAGCTGATGGCCAAGCTCGAGGCCGAAGGCGAGTTCGCCGAGCAGCTGTTCGTGCACGGGCTGGGCGTACAGACCGCTGAGGGGCTAGCCGAATGGCTGCATTACGAGACGCGCAAGATGCTCGACATCCCGCTCACGCAGGGACGCCGCTACTCCTGGGGCTACCCCGCTGTGCCCGAGCAGTCAGAGCACCTGAAGGTGGAGAAGCTGCTCGACCTGCAGCAGATCGGCATGAGCATCACCGCTGGCTACGCGCCAGAGCCCGAGCAGTCCACGCTCGCGCTCGTCGCCCACCACCCGCAGGCGATCTACTTCGGCACGCGCCAGGGGCGCCTACTCCCCGATGGCTCCCCTGACGATCTGATCCGCGGGTCCAACCGCGACCCGTCGCTGTTCGGCGAGCTCGATGATGAGGATCCGCCGGACGGCGCGGTGGAAGCCGAGGACGAGCCTGCGCTCGCAGGCGAGGCATCCTCCTAGCTACCCGGCGCGAAGATTGGCTTCAAGCTCGAGCGGAGACAGTCGAGCGCACAACGCCCGTCCGGTAAACGTCCGTCGCGGGCTGCGGCCCGCGTAGCCTTGCCAGCTCGCTGCGAACGAGGCGCGTGTCGATCAGGCTCCCCCTCGTACTCGACGCCCGCGGGCGTTCGCGATGTGCTGTGTAGTCCGCGTGCTGCTTCAGGGCAGCTGGAGTTGAGCTCTGCACGGCGCTCGTATCGGCCGGGCGCGCACGGAGCTGAAGATCTGCAAGCGCGTTAGGAGTCTTCGCGAGGTGGTGGGCGGAACAGAATCCGCTTGACCTCACCGGCGGAGCCTCCGCCTAGGCGCAGCGCAGTTTGGAAGCCCTCGCCTCCAAGCTCGCCCGCGTCGAGCGCGCGGCGCAGCTCATTGAGCGCCGCGAGATCCTCCTCACGGACCTGCTCACGGGCGGTCTCGAGCAGGATCAGGTGGCGCGGGCGTTTGAGCGCGGCGGCCATACGCACGAACGGCTCACGCTCATCGGCGTCGAGACCCTCGGCGGCAAGCACCACAGTCTCCCGGCTCTCCAGGCGCTTGGCGACTGCTGCGCCCAGCAGCTCCGCCGCGCGGGCGCCAAGCTCCGCCTCCTCGACGCGTCCGGCGAGCAGCGCTCGGACCTTGCCGAGCGACAGCAAGCAGGCACGATCCTCGATCAGACGATTGAGGAAGCTGTCGCGCTCGCTGGCAGATGCGCAGACGACCAGCAACAGGCTGCCGGGCGAGTAGCGCAAGCGGTCGGTCGGAGCGAGCACGCGGCAGTGGACGGTGACGTCAGCAGGTCGCGGCGGAGCGCCGTCGCGGCGCGGTCGATCGGATGACCAGCCGGTGCGCTCGTCCTCGGAGATCTTGACGCTGCGCGCCGGAGGTCGTGTGGCCATACCCCCATCATGCCCTAAACGGGCGCTGGCTGGGAGGCGGCGATCAGCTCGAGCTTGGCGGCCCGATCGAGTGCTTTGATCCGAGCCTCCTCGCGCCTGGCGGCCGTTTGGTCGGACATCGGCAGCGACAGCGCAAGCGCGACGGGTAGACGACTAGCTGTGTAGCGACTTGCCGTGCCGTCACGGTGCCGGGCCAAGCGACGCTCCACGTCGTTGGTCCAACCCGTATACAGGGACCCGTCGGCGCAGCGCAGGATGTACACCCATGCATCGGCCATGCGCGACTTATACGCCGCCCGGGCAGCGATGCCTGCATTGCTCAGCTAATTCAGCTGGATAGAATTACCCGATAATTCGGAAGCTAGCGCTCGACCAGGAGCTCGCTGGCACCAACCGAGACGGGCAGCGGCCCTAGCTTGACAGGCGTGGCATGCATCGTACGCAGGCGCACATCGCGCCAGGACAAGCCCTCGTTGACGAGCGCTGGCAGCCCCATGAGCAGCGCAGTGGCAAGCTCGACGGCCTGCAACACAATGCCATAGGCGATCGCGTCGGGCGTGGACACATGGTAGGCACCGGCGAGCACCGCAACGCAGGCGGCCTGAAAGACGCCCACGTTGGCGGGGGTGACGGGAATCACAGCGGTGACGTTGACCGCGAACAGCACACCAGCAGCGGCAGCCGCACCGGCGTGCGAGTCAAGTCCGAGCGCGAGCAGCAACAGCCAGCAGGACAGCCACTGCAGGGCCCACGCACCTAGCTGCGCGATGGTCGCAAGTACCGCCCGCCGCGGCTGGGCAAACACGCGCAGACCATCGCGCAGGCGCAGTAGCGAGCGACGCAGCGCGCCAAGCAGGGCATGCAGACGCCGGGAGCGCGACAGCGCCGCTGGAGGCGCGAGGATCGGCACGAGCACAAGCGCTGCGAGCGCTGCAAGCGGCGCAAGCGCGATCAGCAGGAGCGCGCGGTCGTGACCGTCGAGCACGCTGACAGTGGACAGCGTGACGCCGCCGAGAATCGTGAGGGCGAGCAGGTTGAGCAGCGTCTGGGAGACCATCGTGCCGAGCACCACAGGCAGGCTCTCGCGCGCACGACCAAGACGGCGCGCGACGATCAACGCACGCGAGGGCTCGCCGAGACGAGCGGGCAGCGTGGCCGACATGAGCACGCCGATGAACGTGCCCTGCATGGCGTCGCGGCGTTTGACGCGACGCCATGTCGGCGCGGCAGCGAGGATCGAGTGCCACGCCAGCGCGCGAGCGAACATGGCAGCGCACATCAGGCCCAGGCCAGCGGCGATCAGACCGGGCTTGGAGGCGACCAGCGATGCGGCAACGCGGGTGACACCGACGCGTTGCAGCGCAAGCGCGGCGAGCGCAGCGCCGCCAAGCGAGCTGACGAGCAGTCCCGCGCGGCGCAGCGTGCGCAGGCGCTGCGCCGCTCCGACGAGCGGCGGCCCGGCGGGAGCCAGCGAGGGCAGCCGTTCCGCGGGCACCCGTGGCAGCAGGTCGGCAGGAGCGAGGCCATAGCGGACGGCAACACGGCCAAGGCTGGTGGCCGGCGTGCCGACGCGTAGCGCCTGCTCGTAGGAATCGAGCACTTCAGCGGCCACATGCGGCCAGGCGAAGCGCTCGGCCCGCTCGCGCGCCGCGAGCGCCATCCGCGCACGCAGGCCAGAGTCGAGCGCGAGCGTGCGCAGCGCCTCAGCCAGCGCGAGCGCATCCCCCGCTGGGACGAGCAACCCATCGCGCCCGTCGCGCAGCACGTCGCGGTATCCGGGGATATCAGAGGCAAGTACGGGCGTGGCGGCAGCGAACGCCTCAGTGAGGACCATGCCGAAGCTCTCGCCATGTAGCGACGGCGCACAAAGCACCTCGGCACGCTCGAGCTCAGCCAGCTTGCGCTCCTCGGAGACCTTGCCCAGCGCATGCACGCCACGATCGTCGAGCATCATGTGAGCAACCTCCTCGGCGCTGGCGCCAACGAGCGTGAGCGTGGCGGGGATCTGGTCGCGCAAGGCCTCGAACGCGCGCAGCAGCACCGGCAGCCCCTTGCGTTCGACGGCTTGCCCGATGAACAAGATCCGCAGCTGAGGCCGCGGATGATGGTTCTCTGCGCGTGGTGCGCCAGCAGCTTCGGGGATATGGACGCCGTTGGGGATGATCCGATAACGCCCGCCGTAGAAACGCCTGGCGGTCCATGCAGCGGCGTCGGACACCGCGATACGCACGTGCAGACGATTCATCCGACGTCGCCCACCAAGCGGCACAGCGGCAATGCCGTTGGTCAGGACGTTCTCAGAGAACGTATGGAAGGTGCCGATGAGCGGCAAGCCTTCGGTACTGCACAGCGCGTCCCAGGAGACGAGCGGCACCACCGGCTCATGGATGTGCAGGACGTCATAGCCGCCATGTCGCAGCTCGTGGCGCAGCGTGCGGATGGCGTGAGGGCTGAGCGCCATGTTCGAGACAGCGCCGTTGGCTGGCAATCCCACGGTGCGCCCGAGCGAGACAAAGCCCTCCCCCACCTCGCGCGGCTGCGGGCGAGCACCACGATGCAAGCGCACGGACAGCGCGTCGTCGGGATCAAACGGCGCGAGCACGCGCGCTTCGTGCCCGGCAGCGGCCAGCTCGGACGCGAGCGCCTCTATGTGGCGTGTGACGCCACCTGGATAGGTCCACGAGTACGGCGACAGAAGCGCAATCCGCACGGTCTCCTACTCTATCCGCAGACACGGTCGCGCGACGTCCATAACGGCCCCTCAAGGCTAGCGAGACACGGCAAGCGCACGCGGCGATGCGATAATCGAGCGGTGGCCGCACGTCGTTTCGTCAAGTACACGTTCCTCAAGCTCGACCCGGAGTGGCGGCGCCTCGACGGCGAGCGCCGCGCACAGGACAAGCGCGAGCTCGGAGCGGCGTGCGAGGACTTCGCCGACGGGCACCTGCTGCAGGCGTTCTCGCTGGTGGGCACGCGGGGGGACGCGGAGCTGCTGCTCATCGCAGAGGCGGAGAACCTCGACCGCATCCACGAGTTCCACGTGGTGCTGGCGCAGAGCGGCCTGATGAAGTGGGCGCAGATCCCCTACTCGTTCCTGGGGATGCGAAAAAGCTCGGAGTACTCCGAGGATGAGCGCACGATCGCGCGCGGCTTTCGCGGGCGCTACGTGTTCGTGTACCCGTTCGTGAAGTCGCGCGAGTGGTACGCGCTGCCGGCGGATGAGCGCTGGCGGATCATGCAGGGTCATATCCAGGTCGGGCGCGAATACCCGGGCGTCGATAACCACACGACGTACTCGTTCGGTCTCGACGACCAAGAGTTCGTGGTGGCCTTCGACACCGACGATGTCGGCACGTTCCTGGACCTCGTGCAGCGTCTGCGCACAACCGAGGCCTCCCGCTACACCGTCCGCGACACACCCAGCTTCACGTGCCTGGCGATGTCGCTGGAGCGCGCGCTGAACGCCTTGGACGGCGAGCCGGTGGCACTCGAGGCGCTTCCCGCTGTCTAGGCGTGTTCCTGCCAGCCTGCGCACCGCCGATCCGGTGCTGGCGAAGCTGATCGAGGCGATCGGACCGCTCAGCGACACGCGCGAGGGCAGCGGGCGGGCGGGGATCGCATCACAGGACCACTACGGCGCGCTGGTGCGCTCGATCACCGGCCAGCAGCTGTCGGTGCTGGCCGCGCGTGCCATCTACGGACGCCTGACGGCACGCTTCGAAGGGAGGCCTCCCACGCCGGCGGAGATCCTGGACGACGATCCCGAAGAGCTGCGCGCGGCGGCGGGGCTCTCGCGCGCGAAGGTCAGCTACCTGCGTTCGCTAGCCGAGCACGTGGTCTCGGGCGAGCTCGAGCTCGAGCGCCTCGACGAGCTCGCGGACGAGGACGCGATCGCGGAGCTCGTCGCGGTCAAGGGACTGGGCATGTGGACGGCGCAGATGTTCCTGATGTTTCACCTGGAGCGCCCGGACGTGCTGCCGGTGGGCGATCTCGGGATCAGGCGGGCGATCGAACGCGCCTACGGTCTCGACGGCCTACCCGACGCCGAGACCGTCGAGCGGATCGGTGCGCCGTGGCGCCCCCACCGCACGCTGGCATGCAGGTATCTGTGGCGCTCACTGCAGAACGAGCCCACTTAGAACCCCGGGGCCACGGCGCAGCCGCCCGCCGGCAGAGGGCCTACTTCTTCTGAGCGTGCTTCTTGGAGGCCTTCTTGGCCTTCGAGCCGTACTTCTTATGGGCAGCCTTTTCGCACACGATGCGCTTGCTCTTCTTGGCGCTCCCCTTGTACTTCTTCCTGCAGGCCTTCAGGGCTTTTGCGAGCCGCTGCGCCTTGGTGACTTTGAAGCCCAGCACGCCGCCGCAGCCCGCGACGCCGATCTTCGTGTCCCGCTTGATGAACGCCCCGTTCTGACCCGTGATTTCGGTGGGCATCGTCAGGCTCTTGCCGCACAGGTCGTAGGTGGCAGAAACCTGTGTGTCGACCGTGAGCGCCGAGTGCGGCCCGGTCGGGAAGATCGATTCGAACTTGGTGAATGGCGCGTCCGGGTTGGTTTCGAATTTCGAGTAGGTGATGCCTTTTTTGATGTCCGTTTTGCCGTCGATCACCAGCGTGACCCCTTCGCCCTGGAGCACGAACTCCACGTCCGGGAAGGCCGCGTTGCCGTGGGAGACCAGATAGGCGGGGCCCCTGAGCGGGTTCTTGAACACCGGCGTGTGGACGATCCCTTCGCCGATCATCGAGCCTTCGTCGCAGGACGCCGGGTTGGCTTCGAACACCGCTGCCAGACACGCTTTCTGGATCGTCGTCAGCCGCGAGGGCAGCGCTTCCGGCAACGTCAAATCCAGCTTGTGGATGCCAGCCTGGCCAAGCCCGGCCGATTCAACCGTCACATCGAAGTACGATCCGTTCACTTTGCTCCCATGCGCCCCGGTGGTGGCCGTCAGCTTCGGCGCGAACGGCAGGGTCGCGCAGTTAGCGACCTCGAACGGTTCGGAGATCGGGTGGCTGGCGCCTTCATAGCCGGTCAGCGTTCCTTTGATGGTCAGCGGGCTGCAGTTCGTCGGGTTGAACTCGAAGTGCTTGCCTTCGGGCCGTTCCACGGTGACGTTGATCGCTTTCAACTGGACCGGTACACCGTCGAGTATTTTCGGCAGCGGTTCGCTCTTGACGATCGCCTGCGCGGTGTTCTCGTTGACGTTGATCGTCGAGAGAACCTTTACGTAGCCGAGGTCGAACGGACCGGCCTTGGCGTGGGTCACGGCCAGCAGGCCGAATGGCGAGGCACCGTGTTTGCTCGTTGCCTTCAGCGCGCCCGTCAAGTACAGCTGACCCCCGAGCGTGACCGGATCGCCACCAAGACCAGACTCGCTGACAGTATGCCCGACCAGGCTCGTCGCGGGGCAGGCATTCGCTTCGGCCTGTTCTTCGCTGCAGAGCGGAACTTCGGAGATCAGCGCGGCGACGCCTGGGGGGAGTTCCATTTCGACCCTTTCAAGCGCCTGGTCGCCGTCCGGGCGCCCGATCGTGAGCGTGAAGGGCGTGAACCCAGCGGCCTGGTTGTTGGTGACGCCCGCCTGCTGACTGGGCGCGAAGGGCAGCGGCCCCTGTTCCTGGCACGACGTGCCATTAGGACCACTCTGAGGTGTGAAGCTCGAAGATGCCTGCGCGTCTGCCCCGCCTGAGGATGGCACGAACGATGCCTTGGTTTCGTAGGGTCGACAGTAGGCGGGCGTCGCCTGCGAGGCGCGCGGACCGTCGAACAGGTGCACTTTGAGCGATTCGAACGGCAACGGTGGCGTTTCCTTGAATACGGAGGTGATCTGCCCGGTTTCGCTGATCTGGATTTCACCGGCGAGCTTGACGAGCACTCCGCTGACCGGATCTTCGGCGATCAGGTAAAGCACCAGCGGCGAGGTGAAAGGGTCGGTGTCTTGCTCTCCCATGTACACGAAGCCCGTCAGTTCGTGTTCCAGCAGCGGAGTACGGACTGAGACTTCGCCGATCTTCGATGCGTCCGGACACGTGACCCCAGCGCTTGTAAAACGTTGTTCGCCTAGCTCTTTTTCGAGCGTCGATCCGGTGTCCCCGTTCAGGGCGGGCACTTCTTGGTTCATGAAGCCGGTTTCGCCAACTCCGCACGTTTCCAGGCCGTTGGCCGATCCCGCGTTCGCCGGTAGGCCTTCGGGCAGTGTCATCGTCGTGTCCTTGATGTCCGCCTCATCCAGGCCGCCAGCCGACAGCGTGGTTGCCTGGGGAACCGTCACTTCGACGTTCAGGCCGCTGGGCGTGCTTGTCTCATGTTGATCGGGCGCCACGCTGATCGCAGGTTCGAACGGAAGCCGGCCGCAGCCCTGGAGGGTCGGCGCATTGCTTGCCTTTACGGCCGGTTCGAGAGGCGCTTCGGGAACCCAGGATTGAACTCGCGCGGTTGTTTCCAGTTCATTTCCGCACAGCGTCGGCAGGTCGAGGTAAGGCGCTAGTTGCGAGCCTTCCAGTTCCGGGCAGCTTTCTTCCAACGATTCCACGTAGTGCCCGTGGCCGAGGCACTGCCAGCCACGCGCGCTGTTGTGGTGGGCATCACCCGGCACACCCCAGACCGTCAGGATCGTGCTCATCACTTCCGCCGCCTGGGGGGTGTATGCGGCCTTGACTTCCGCCTCGTAGCCTGCCCCGGTCTTGATCGATGTGTCCAGGGTCACCGGGACGTGATCGAACTCGAACCCGAACCGCGCCGGCTCACCAAGGGCTGGTGCGAGGTTGAACACCGGGACCGTCTCGGTCCGCTGGGCTACGTACACGGGTTCTTTGAACGTGACGGTGGCCGCACCTAGCGCGGTTTCGGGCGGACACAGGTTGCTCGTGGACGACAGGATGGTCGTGAAGTCCGCATCGGAGCACTCCGGAACCGCGGAGGTGTCGGCGACGAGCCCCGCCGGCAGCGTGGTGTCGACGTTCTTGAGCAACGCCGGCGTGCCGGGGACAACCTCTGGCACCGCCAACTTCACATCGAGCGCGAACGTCTGGTCGAATTCGAGGGCGGTCGTCAGCTGGAACGGATGCGAGCCCGCCTGCAGGTCGGCTGAGCCGTTTTCTTCTTCAGCGTTCAGTTCGAAGTGTTCGATGCCGAACGGCGTTGCCGCTTCACTGCCGGTCAGTTCTCGTGTTGCTGTCTTCGCTGGCGCGTTGGCGCCTTCCACCGTCATTTCGTTCACGCCGAGCGCACCCGTATGCGTAGCTTCCACGGGAATCTGCACTTCGAGCGAGAGCAGCGGCGGCACTTCGCCGGTATAGGTGCAGCGCAGCCCTTCGCAGGACAGCGCTACAGATAGCGTGCCTTTTTCGTCTCCGGGGTCGCTATACGCAACGACCGGACCGGTCATCTTCACGCCCACCGGCAACGTGTCGGTTACTACGACCGGGTTTCCTTTTGTCCCCGTCACCGACGCGTCACCGAGGTTGACGATCACCGCGGTGATCTCACCCTTCTTGCCCGGCTGCAGATAACTCGGTGCAGACCTGGCGAAGATCCCCCAGTGTGGAGCGCTGGCTAGCGCCTGCGTGGCACCGGCGGAGGCAACCAGCACCAGGGCACCGAGCACAGAGCCGAGGAAGATCCTGAAGAAGCTGAGCTTACGCTGAATCATGACTTATCCCTACGCTCTCGCCTGCTGAGGCGATTTGGACGTTCCCTTATGCGCGGTCGGCTTCTTGGGGCCGTAGCGCTTGCGAGCGTTCTTTTCGCAGGCCACTCGCTTCTGCTTGTGCGTCAGCTTGCGGCAATGCTTCAGCGCAGCGGCGAGCTTCTGCTTGCGCGTCAGCGGCTTTGGCTTGTGTGTGACTTTCGAGGACAGCACTTCTCCGAGCCCCACAAGATTGCCGGCGCCAGTGAGCGTCGAGCTGGCGGGCGTCTGGAAGGTCGGCTGCGCTGGCGCGGCGGCTTTGCAAGCTTCGCTGCCGCACGGCGCGGGCGGAGTCGGAGGGACGCTGGGGCACGATTCTGCGCCGCCGACCCCGCACACGCGCGCGTCGTAGACATTGGACGACGCTTCGAGCGCGTCGGGGGTAAGTTTGGAGTTCGTCAGGAAGAACACGTCGTTCCCGTTGACGCTCGCGTCGAGGAAAGCCGATTCCTGCTGGGATTCGCCGGAGGAGATCAGCGCGACACATCCGCCTTCGATCACTTCGGCTTCGCAGCTGCCAGTCCCCGCCGGCTCGTACTCATAGACGTCCTCCTTGCCGTTGACGTCCTTCGGAGCCAGGGCATCGGCGCTGTTGAAGAACAGGCGCCCCGAGTCCGAGAGGTAACGCGACTGGTAGAACGAGACTTTCAGGCCTACAGAGGTCCAGCCGGGGATGTTCCCAGCGAGCCAGTGGTCGACGCCTTCGACGTGTGTTCCCCAGATCTTGGGACGATCGACGACGAGCCCGATCCCTTCGCCCACGTTCTTCGTGTCATACACCCCAACCGGCCGTGCTCCACTGGGTTCGCACGACACGCATTTGGTCTGGCCGGTGCCCCCTGGAGCGTATTTGTACAGATAGACCTCCTCGTCAGCGACACCGCTGTTTGCGTCGATGTTGTCGTAGCCGGTCAGCGATCTGCTCGACATGAAGGCGAGGTATTCGCCGTCCGGAGAGACCCGCGAGGTCATGTTCTTCAGGTTGTAGATTCCGGCTTCAGCGGTTTCGGTGCCTTCCGGCCTTCCCCAGTCGGGATCGTCTTCGCTTGCGAGCCTCACGATGAAGCTGGGTTCTTCCCACTGTTCCGCTTCTTCGTTGTAGTGCTCGACGTACAGGTTGCAGCCCGCGCTGCCCGTCGCGCGATACGCGCAGTTGCCCGGTTCCGCGCCGTTGGCGAGCACACCGTTGGCAACGAAGTACACGATCGAGCCGTTTTCGTCGGCCAGGGCCTCACCCTGGACAGCCGCGCTTTCGCCGCTGTTCAGGTCAGGCGTTAGGTCGGTTATGCGTTCGCCCGCAGGCTTTTCGGGTTCGAACACGTAAAGGTCGCGTGGACTGCTGCTTGCAGGCGGCTCTTCCGGCGCGGTGGACTTGTCGGTCAGTTTTTGCACATCGGTAAAGAACACCTTGGACCCGTCCGCGTTGGCCGTCATGAAGTCGGGTATCGATTCGAGCGTGGGTGTGGGCGCGTCGCTGTTCGGTTCGTCGATCTGGAGCGTTTCGTCCGTTTCGGTATCGCGCATGTAGAGGTGACCGGGGCCGGCTTCGCCAGTTCGGAAGACCACGCGCGAGCCGTCTTCGGAGATCGCCGTGGCGTGCATTTCGTCGAGCGCTCCACCGCCGAGAGACAGCTTTCCTTTTGCCGGTTCTTTTTTCGGGAGGATGCTGATGAGCGCCAGTTCACCTGCCGACCACTCGTAGAGGCCCCCTTCGGAGTACGACGCGGTGAGCGGTACGCCAGAGCCCAGGATCACGTGGCTCAAGTCCGGCGTTGCTCCCTTGAAAGCTTCCTTTGTGCCGCCGAACTGGGTTCCGGCGGTATCGTCAACGGGGTTGATGAGCGGTTGGTAGCAGCTCGTCGGCGCCGCCTCACACGTGAGGTTGTGACGCAGGTAGATCGTCTGTTCAGTGGCTTGCGGGGAGAGCGGCTGCGCGCTCACGGGTTCCACGAGCGCTTCTGCGAAGTCTGGGGAGAAGAACAGGTACTCACGCGGATCCCCGACGCGGATGCCTTCCGCGCGTTCGTTGGGCGTCACGATATCCCGTGCGGACCATCCGGACGCTTCACGGGTGCCGAGGATCTGGGATTGTTCGGATGCGCGGTTGCCTTCCGGTTCGTTTTCGCCGACGGGGCCAGTGGTCACGTAGGTGAACGACCTTCCGTCAGCGGAGGCCTGCACCAGCCCGCCTTCGATTGGGATCGCTTCGACCGAAGCGCCGTGCTTGTCTGACGGAGAGACGAGTTCCCATTCCCGCCCGTCTGGCAGCTCAGGCGCTGGGACGGAGGAGGAGGTGACGAACGTGCGTTCTTCGCTTACCACGGCCTGCCCGCCTTCGGCGAACTCGTTTTCCGCGATCACCAGCACGTGATAAGTCGCGCTCGGCGACAGGCCTGAGATCTTTTCTGTCGCGTTTTGATCGCCGAAGCCCTGCCCGATGTTGTCCCCCGGCCTTTCCGGAGCTTCGCTGCAGGAGGAGGGAGTAGCGGCACAGGACACCGTGCCGTAGAGGAAGCGATAGTGAGTGTCGGCCCCCCCGGGGTCGATCGTCGCCAGCAATTCGGCCGAGCTCGACGTCACGTGCGCGGCCCCAACGCTCCCAGTCTCCACCACCGGCGGGCCGGGTTCTGAGGGCTTGTAGACATCGATCCGCCCAAGCGCCGAGTCGGCGACGAAGACTCCGTTGGCTTCAGCATCGACGGCAAGGCCGTGGCCGCCCCCGCCTTTGAGCTGTTCGGAGCCAAACCGCTGGATCAGCGAGCCACCCGAGGTGAACGCAGCCACACTCGTCCCATTATCGACATACACGTCGTTGCTCCATGGAGCGCCGCTGGACAGCTCGATCGCGACCCCGGTCGAGTTTTCGTCGTCGAGATCCCCGGTCAGGGTGCTTGCATTCAGCGTTTCGTCTTCGTGGTAGTCGAGCCCCTTGAGCGCGAGCTTGGCGACCAGACAGTGGTGGAGCGTGCATGGTTGCTGCACTTTTTCGTTCTTCAGTTCTTCGTGTTTGCTCTGGCGCGCCTTTTCACGTTGGGTGATTTCTTCGCGTTCTTCTTGCAGTTCTACCGTCGTCTTCCCGCCCGGCTCATAGGTGACGTAGGCTTCGCCTTCCGCGTTGACGGCGAAGCCTGGCCTCGCCGGGTGGATGCCGCCGATGCCCTCAACTTCCAGTTCCGTCGTCGCCCCGACCGGCTGGTTCGTCTTCGCGTCGTTGAAGCGCTCCAGGCGAAATCCCTCGAATTCTTCCTGGCGCTCGACCCACACTGTGCCGCTCTGGTCGACCGCGACCGACAAGGCCGCGCCTTCCGCTCGTTCCTCTTCCTTCTTGCCTGTCAGCAGTACGTCCAAGAGCTTCCCGGCGGGGCTGAACTTGTCGATCGCCGCATGCCCCGAGGTCCGATTCGCGATGACGTAGACGTCACCAAGGGAGGGCGAGCCGGTGGCGTTGTCCACCGCGATGCCGTCCGGCGATTCGAACTGCCCGTTGGCGTGCCCGGCGATCCCCAGCTCGCATTCACTCGTGCAGTGCTCGTAGCTTTCGCTGCCGTCCTTAACGCCGTAACCCCACGCTTCCATGAATTCATGTTCGGGTCCCGGGCCGAACCGCACGACACGGTTGCCAGCGCTGTCCAGCGCGTAGACGTCACCGGCACCTTCACCTGCGGATGCTTCGTCCACGGCAACCGCAGTCGGACCCGACTGCGGGTTGACTTTCTTGCCTTCGGCAAAGAACGCTTCACCAAACGAGCTGGCAAAACTGTGGCCCCTCTGCGTAAGAGCATGCGCAGGCGTGCTCCAGATCAGCAGGCCGGTCAGCAGTGCCAGGGCGAGGACGACCGCATCGCGCGTGAGCGTGCTCACGCTAAATGCCCTTCCGTGCAGCTGTCGCATCCCCTGTCCCACCCTGACGTCTCCCCTTGTCAATGACTTCGCCAAGCGTACCAGTCTGGCTCACAGTTCTCAAGCTGCAACCGCACGTGATCTTTGGAATCAACCGCTTGTTGGAGCCGCGGGGAATGCTCGATGACTTGAATATCACGGGGGCCCTCGGAACCGGACTGGACGCGCCATGACAACCGACACCTCAGTTCCAGTGCAGCGGGAATCGTTCCGCGACCCCCTGAGTGCGAGCCCCTTAGCTAGTTAACCCGAGGCAAGTGAACACGGTTAATGAGCGCTCCACACAGCGTTGACTGAGTGATCGCCCCAAGCCCTGGCTCAGAACGCGTGTGTGGGGCCCGAGGGCCCCACACACGTCCTGCCTAACTGCTGTCCATTGCAAGCGCTGCTATTCAGCGCCCGCTTGCTGCGTGTGACTAACCGACAGCCCTCAGGAGGGCGCCTTTCGTTTCAGACCTGCTGCCCTGCTGAGAGAAAACCTCCTCAACAGGCGTTTTACCCTCGCTGACGACGGTCAGCAGCTGCACCGGTGTTTTAGCAACCGGGACTTTTTCTTCACTTGCTTCCTTGTCGTACTTGTAGTCTTCCATCTGCTGTTCGAGTTCGTTCAACCCAGATTCCGTGTTGTACGTCCACTGCTGCTGGACGCCTTCGGAGCCGGCTTTGGCCACGAACGCCGGCGTCGTGCTGGCTTCTGTGGTGAATCCCTGGGTTTCAAGGATCACTCCGCCTTTGGCCGAGAGTTCGATAGGCGAGCACGTGTAGTTCGCGAGCACACCAGTTGTGTGGTTTTTGGCTTTGAGGCTGAAACCAACGCCTGTACCGCCTGGGATGTTTACGAGCGTACCTTCGAGTTCCTCATCGACGATTACGCCTGCTTTCGGAGCGCCGCCACCGGGTACCGGTGCTTCGGTTTTGCATTCGCCGGACACAGCAGCGTTTTCGCAGCCTTCGTATGAGACTTTGAAGGTCGCGCCGTGTTCGGTGTATTCGCCGGTGCCTTTTTCGGTTGCGCATTCAGTGGCTGATTCTTTGGTCCCCGGGAATTTCGAGCCTAGGCTCCAGCCGTAGTTGGCGCCCCTGGGGCCGGCGATCGTGAATTTGCGCTTTGTCTTCTTCAGCTTGCTGAATGGCGCCAGTTCGTAGTTACCTGAGCCTTTCGCTCCTGCCGCACCAGCGCATTTGCTGGTTTTGTAGTAGCCATGACCTTTTTTGGCTTTCTGGCAGAGTTTCAATGAGGGCTGAGTTTCAGCCGATGCGCTGGCCACCGTGATCGCGCTGAACGCGAACACAGCGACGAGGCACAGCGCTGCGATTCTGATGCGTTTCATTCTCACTGCTCCTTTTCCCTCTGGATTAGAACGACCGACCCCCGAGCATTCCCCTTCTTCAGGACAAAAATCCCCCGAAGCCAGTCATGACCGTGGCTGCACCGTGGCAACACGGAACACGGCCGTTTGCGGCGACCATGACAGAAAAGTTCCTAACCGTCAAGGCCGAACCAAGCGATGTCAAGCCGTTCCAGCACTTGCTGCGACCCGAGTGCTCGAGCGCTGCTGGAGACTTGGGACATCCTTCCCCCCCTGTGTGACTTGACATCATGTCACGGCGGACGCTACCACAGTGTTTCGCCAATTGTCAAGGCTGCGCTCACCTCCGTACCGCGCCATCCATCGACAGCCGTGCCGACGCGCTCGCCGGTTCAGTTGACCCTCTAGCTGAGCTTGATCTTTAGGGTAAGCGCTGTACTGCGACGGTCCGGTCGGCCTCGGCAACGATCTGCCACCCCGGCGCAGAGCTATCGCGGAAGTGCTCGCGCACGACGGCGCTCGGACCTGGCAGCCCGCGCCCGCCAGGCTCGGATTCGCGCGCGTCGTGGAATACCACGTGACCACCGCGCGCAATCAGCCGATGCCAACTCTCCCAGTCGAGCTCGCAACCGGCCTGCGAATGATCGCCATCGATGAACAGCAGATCGATCTCGCCGCGCGACCATCCAGCGGCCACCTCATGCGAGCGCGCTACATGCCAGCTCACTCTCGGCGCACTCGCCGAGCGCTGACGCAGCGCGCGCGCGACAGCGCGCCGCGTGGCCCACTCGATCGCGCCCCAGCCGCTGGGCAGCGCGTCGGGGTGCGAGCCGAAGGGGTCGATCAGGTGGAGCTCCGCACCCGCCGGCAGCGCCTCGCACAAAAGCACCGCCGAAGCGCCCTCATAGACACCGATCTCAACCACGCGTCGAGCATCATGCGCAACTGCCAACAGAACGCCCACATCGGCGCTCGAGTGCATCGCGCGCGGGGGGATCAGACCGAGCCCGACCGCCAGGGCCCGCAGGCGCACATCATCGCGTGCGCGCGCGGGTGTCATGGCGCGCAGCGACTGGGGCAGAATCGCCATCAGCTGCTCCTACGCTTTACAAGCGCGCGCACGGCCTCGACCTCGGGCGGCGCGCGACCCTCAGACCGCGGAAACCTGCTCCTCCTCGGCTACGCGGAAGGAAGATCCGCAGCCACAGGCAGCGACAACATTGGGGTTGCTTACCTTGAAGCCAGCACCCTGCAGGCTCTCCTCATAGTCGATCGTGGAGCCACGTACGAACTGCAGGCTCTCGCCGTCTACCAGCAGCTTCAGCCCGTGGCTCTCGAACACAACGTCGCTTTCGCGCTGCTCGTCGAACGCAAGCTGGTACTGAAAGCCTGAGCAGCCGCCGCCACGCACGCCCACACGCAGACCCGCCACCGCGGCATCAGCCTGCTGGGAGGCGAGGAACTCATGGACCTTCTCTGCGCCCTTGTCGGTGATCTCGATCATCGCTTAGCTCCTATGGACTAACTCCAAGACTTTCCAAAGTATAGCGGTCGCCTCGCGTCCTACTAACGCCTCAGCGAGACTACACGCGCGCTGCCCCGAGACCTTCTACTCTTGAAGCCGTGCCCTCTGCAGAGGACATAAGGCAGCGCATCGAGACCGCCATCCCGGGGGCGCAAGCGGACGTCGAGGACTACACCGGCGGCGGCGATCACTTCCGCGCCACCGTCACCGCGACGGCCTTTGACGGTCTCAGCCGCGTGCAGCAGCACCGCCTCGTCTATGAGGTCTTTGGCGCGGAGATCGGCGGAGCGATCCACGCCCTTGCGCTGAAGACCCAGACCCCGTCGAAGACCCAGACCCTCTGACAGCCAGGAGCATTTTATGTCCGCCAGCCAGTTCGAGCCGCTACCGATGACCAGCACTCAGCCCACTCCCCCACCGGCGCCCAGCGCAGAGCCCAACCCGATCCGCGAGGCCATCGCGGAGGCGATCGCCGAGCACAAGGTCATCCTGTTCATGAAGGGAACCCCTGAGGCGCCGGGTTGTGGCTTCTCAGCGCGCACCGTCGCCGCGCTACAGGCGCTCGACACGCCGTTTGCCGCCGTCGATGTCCTGCCCGATCCACGGATCCGTCAGGAGCTATCGGCTATCTCAGACTGGCCGACGATCCCGCAGTTGTTCATCGATGGAGAGCTAATCGGGGGCTGCGACATCGTCACCGAGATGTACGAGTCAGGGGAGCTCGCGCAGGCGTTGGTGTAGCGTCTCGCGCCGCATGGCACCCGTTGCGGTAGCAGCCGACAGCACTCACTATCTCCCGCGCGCGCTCGCCGACGCGGAAAGCGTCCACCAGGTCAGCCTGTACGTGGGCTGGCAGGGCCAGCCCGAGCGCGAGCTGGAGATGGATGGTTTCGACGGCTTCTATAAGCGGCTGCGCGACGATCCCGAGCTACCAACTACATCGCAGCCCTCGATCGGAGATTTCCTCGCCGTTTGGGAGCCACTTCTGGAGGCAGGCAACGACGTCATCTCAATCCATCTTGCGGGAGGCATCTCGGGCACCTGCGAGGCCGCCCGCCAAGCACACGCACTGCTCACCGAGCGCGGACTGGGCGATCGCGTGGAGGTGATCGACGGCGAAACCGCCTGCGGCGGGATGGGAATGCTGGTGCTCGCCGCCTGTGCCGCCGCCCGCGGCGGAGCTGACTTGAATACCGTCGCGGCCCGTGTGCGCGAGACGCGCGCTGCCCTGCGCATCTGGTTCTGCCTGGATACGCTCGAGTACCTCAAGCGTGGTGGGCGCATCGGCAAAGCACAGGCGTGGCTGGGCGGAACGCTGAAGATCAAGCCCGTCCTCTCACTCGAGTACGAGATCGTGCCCGTCGAGCGCGTCCGCACGGCGGGGCGAGCCTTTGAGCGCATGGTGGCCTACGCGCAGGAGCTGCACGACAGCGGCGCCGACGGCTGGGTGGTGCAGCACATCCAGGCGCCCGAGCAAGCCGAGCGCCTGATCGAACGCTGCCGCCAGATCTTCGATTCCGAGCCCCTGTTCACCTCAGAGGTAGGGCCGGTTATCGGCACATACACGGGGCCAGGTCTGATCGGCGTCGGCGCCGTTCCCCGCACGCTGCTCCTCTGAGCTCGGCGAGGCGCGGCCGCTGCGTGTTAGCTGCGCCGGCGGCGGCGGCGCAGGATGCGCACGCCGACCATCAGACCGACGACAGCAGCACCGACAGTGATTTCGCTGCGGTGGCGCTCAACGTGGGCGCGCCAGTCAGTCAGACGCGTGACCTCACCGCGCAGCTGTGCGACCGACACCGCAAGCTCCATGCGGTTGGCCTCGATCGAGCTGCGAATCTCCGCTGGCGAGCGTTGTGGCATCAGCGCTCACCAGCCGCGGCAGTAGTTGCTGCTTGCGCACCAGTTGCGACCGTGTCCTGGTCCGCGCTGACGGCCTCGCGGATCTTGCGGGCCTCCTCGATCGCCATGTTGGGCACCGGTGGAGAGCTCTTTTTGACGGCTTTGGCCGCGATCAGACCAGCCAGCACCCCCAGCACCACCAGGATCGCGGCCATCACGAAGAAGCCCCAGAAGTAGGTGAAGTCGTTGCCTGGGAGGTAGTAGTAGAGAAGCCAAGCACAGCCGACCAGCGCAAACACGAGCGCTGTGAAGAAGAAGATCCCCGCAGCCACTCCCACGATCGCGCCCTTGATCAGCTTGGTCGCCTTTTCGCTGACCTCTGCCTTGGCCAGCTCGATCTCCTCGCGCACCAGCAGCGTTGCGCGCTCGGAGATCTCCGCAATCGCCGTGGCGATGTTCTGTGGCTGATCTGGCCGCTGACCGGTCTCTGTCCGCTCGCCGGTGGGCGGCTGGGTGCCCTCGCTCACTCGGGCGGTTCCTCGCCGAACACACGTCTCCACAGCTGCGTGGCGGCGCGGTTGGCAACGATCCCCACAAGCGCGGTTACCCCCGCCAGCATGCCCTGCCACATCAGCCGCTTGACCATCTCGTTCTCCATGATCGCCTCAGTCTATTGCTCGCCGGGGTCGCCGCCGTCGGCGACGCGTTACGCGAGCGCCGACGGCGCACTCATCCGATGCTCGCCCGATCGACCACATCAGCCTCCAAGCCGCCACAGACGGTTTCCACCACTAGCCACTTGGCTCGCTCGAAGTAATCATCGTCTTGCGGCAGCAGGCCAAAGATCCAGCCCGTGAGCAGCTGCTCGATCGAGCCGTAGAAGGCCATCGCAGCGAACCGTGGGTCGATCTCAGCCTTGAACACTCCCTCCTGCTGGGCCTTGATGATCATCCCACCGATCAGATCGTAGGCTTCGCGAATCGTGCCGATGTGGGTGTTGCCAAACGAGTTGGCCGCACGCGTGACCTCGACGATGATCACCTTCATCAGATCCGGATCGTGCCGGTAGCTCTCGACGATAAATGAGGCGATCGCCCGCAGCTTCTCGCGCACCGGCGTAGTGTCGCCATCTACCGCACGGATCAGCTCCAGCATCACGTGCCAGCGCTCGAGAAAGAGCGTGTCGAGGATCTCGTCCTTGGAGGCGAAGTAGTGATACACAAGGCCGTAGGCGACCCCTGCCTCATCGGCGATATCCGACACCCGGCAGGCGTGAAAGCCCTGGCGAGCGAATACCTGCACGGCCGCGTCGAGGATCAGCCGTCGCTTGTCGGGCGCGTCCTTGCCGCGCGCGATGGGTGGTCGCGATGCGCTCATAGGGCCACCTCGTGAACGGGCCAGCGGTAGGCCTCGGGGCGGCGGTTGGCAAGCGAGGGCAGACGCACACGGATCTCACGCTGGCGCTCCAGGTCGAGCTCGGCGAGGATGTGGCCCTCACCGTCTGCTGCCTGAGCCAGGACGATGCCCCACGGGTCTACGATCATCGAGCGACCGCCTGAGTGCTGCCCGGCTGGATGCTCGCCCACCTGGTTGGCGGCGATCACGAAAGCCTGGTTCTCGATCGCGCGCGCACGCACGAGAACCTCCCAGTGCTCGCGCGTCGTCGTCAGCGTGAACGCCGCCGGCAGCGCGAGGATGCGAGCGCCCTGCACAGCCAGGATTCGGTACAGCTCGGGGAAGCGCAGGTCGTAGCAGATGGACAGCCCCAGCTCGACGCCCGCGGCGGTCTGCGACAGCACGATCTCCTCGCCAGGCTGCTCTAGCTCGGACTCGCGGTAGGAGCGACCGCCCACCTCCACATCGAACATGTGCAGCTTGCGATACACCGCCTTCAGCTCGCCCTGGGGATCGACGTGCACGGAGGTGTTGGCTAGCTTTGCCTGGCCGGGTACACGCTCGAGGATCGAGCCCGCCACCAGATCCACACCCAGCTCGCGTGCGGTCGTACGGGCCCACTGGATCGCAGCGCCGTCGAGCTCCTGTGCGCTTGCGCGTAGATCCTCCTCAGAGCCCATCGCTGTCCACTTCTCTGGCAGTACGATGAGCTTTGCGCCATCCGCGGCGGCAGCGCGCGTGAGGCGATCGGCCACAGCCATGTTCGCGGCCAGATCGGCGGTGGAGTTGAGCTGGACTGCCGCGACCCTCAAGAGCGCGTTCCCTCCCGCGGGCACTGCTCACACAGCTCCCGCAGTGACCCTGCAGCAGAATAGATTGACTGGTCAGTCAACGTCACGGATCATAACGCCCGTGGCCTGCCAGCAGCGTCAAGCGGCGGTTCCGCGGTGGCGACGCAGCGCAGCGAGCAGCAACTTTGAATGCATCGCGCCGATCAGCTCGCGTAGTGGCTCTGTGCCGGCCGCAACGATCTCCATCGCGCGCTCCACCTCCACCTCTCCGGCCAGGCGCTCCAGCAGCGCCTGCACCTCCTCCTCTACGAGCGGCTCCAGCGCCTTGCGATAGCGCAGCGTGTCGTACACGGTGAAGCCCAGTGCCTCCTCATAGCCACCGGCACGGAAGCTCGCGATCGCCTCGATGATCTTGACGTCGTCGCGGTCATAGCCGCGCTGCGTCGGGGTCAGCACCCCGATCTCCGCCAGGCGCTCCAGCACGTTGCGTGGCACGCCATAGCGCTCGCCTACAGCCTTCCTAGAAACGCGACCCTGATTCTCGGCGCTGATCAGCGCTCGCTCGAGGATGCGGTCCTCCAGCTCGATCAGCGCGTGCACGCGCTCCGGGTCGTCCTCGAGCGCGCCACGGATCACGCGCAGCGGCATGAAGCGCTCCTCCTGCAGCCGCTTGATCAGCGCGATCCGCTCGACATACTCGGGCGGGTAGTAGGCCATGTTGCGGCTGGTGCGGACCACGTCCTCGCCAGCGCCGAGCAGCCCTTCGCGCAAGTAGTAGCGGATCGTGCCAGCGCTCACGCCCGAGCGCTCAGCCAGCTCGCTCATCTTCAGCAGCGGTGGATGCGCGCTCACGCCCGGAACGTCACTCGCCGCGAAGCCTGCGCCGCCCCCGCCGCTGCACCCGAGTCCAGCAGCTCGGCGACCTGTGCCTGCGAATAGCCGGCCGCCAGTAGTACCTCCTCGGTGTGCTCGCCAAGCGCCGGCCCTGGCAGGCGCGCGTGCTCGCCTGGCGTGCGCGTGAGCTTGATCGGCACGCCCAGCTGTCGCACCGGCCGCGTGGCCCCCGGCTGATCGAGCTCGACCACCATCCCGCGCTCGCGCACGAGCTCAGAGGACAGCGCCTCGTCAAGCTCCAGCACCGGCTCTAGGCAGCAGTCATGCTGGCGCGCAAACGCCTCCCAGTCAGCGCGCGTGCGGCCCTTGAAGATTGTCTCGACCTGCGCATGCGCATCGGAGCCTGGTCGCTCGAACTGCATCGCCACAAGCTCCTCGCGCCCGACACCGCGACACCACGCCTGCCAGAACTTCGGCTCCAGGGCGCCCAGCGTCACCCAACCGTCGGCGCACTCATACGGGCGGTAGCAAATCAATGCTCCTGCCAGTGGCAGATCGCCGCGGCGTGGAACCGTGTCGTCAGCGAAGTGCGCCGCCGCCACCATCGCCAGCCACGACAGCGCACCGTCTGACATCGACACGTCCACCAGCTGACCTTGGCCGGATCCCGGACGCTGCGGAGAGCCGTCGCGCTCGCGCAACGCAGCCATGATGCCGAACGCCGCCATCAGCGCCCCGCCGCCCAGGTCTGCGATCTGACCGGCCGATTGGATGGGGGCCCCACCCACCCCACCCACCCCGCCTCCACGCTCGCCCGTCAGCCCCAGCAGGCCGATCAGCCCCAGGTAGTTCATGTCGTGTCCGGACGCGTCACGCTTGGGGCCTGTCTGGCCATATCCGGAGATCGCGCAGTACACGATTCCCGGGTTCTGCTCGCGCATGCGCTCATAGCCCACGCCCAACCGGTCGAGTACGCCAGGGCGAAAGGACTCCAGTACCACGTCAAACTCGCGCACCAGCGCCAGCAGCGCCTCGCGCCCACCTTCGCTCTTCAGATCCAAACGTATCGAGCGCTTATTGCGATTGAGCGATAGGAACAGCGCTGAGGAGGCGCTGTCGTGCGTGCCCTCGTAATAGGGCGGCGACCAGCGGATGTAGTCACCCATGCCCGTGTCCTCCACCTTCACCACGTCCGCGCCGAAGTCCGCCAGCAGCAGCGAGCAGAAGCCGCCCGGCAAAAGGCGGGAGAGGTCGAGTACGCGGATGCCTTCCAGGGGGAGGCTCATGAGCTGGCCACCCGCTCGCGCGGGGCGATGCCCAGCATCGCGCGGGCCTCCACAACACTCGCCGGTCGGCGACCCATGTCTTCGGTCATCTGCCTGGCCTTCGCGATCAGCTCGCCGTTGGAGGAGGCCATCTCGCCGTTCGGCAGGTACAGGTTGTCCTCGAGGCCTACGCGTATCGAGCCGCCGAGCGTGAGCGCCGCAGATACCAGCATCCATTGGTCGCGAGAGATCCCGATCACGCCCCAGTGAGGTTGAGCCCCGCCCACCCCCTCTGGGATGTTGTCCACCATTGCCGCCAGATTGCGCGCCGTCGGCGGGATGCCGCCCACGACGCCCATCACGCAGTCCACGTGCAGCGGTGTCTTCAGCACGCCCATGTCGATCAGTGGCGCCAGGCTGCCCACGTGGCCCACGTCGAAGCACTCGTGCTCAGGTTTGATACCCAGCTCGTTCATCGCCTCCAGCAGCTCGATGATCTCGCTGAACGGGTTCTCGAAGACCATGTTGAACACGAACTGCTTTTTCGAGCGCGAGTACTTCGCGTAGTTCATCGAGCCCATGTTCAACGCCGCCACCTCTGGGCGACACGCCCTTAGATACTCGATGCGCTTTGCCACCGGGACACCGATCGTGCCCGTCGAGTAGTTGATGATCGCCGCGTCGCCAACCTCGGCGCGGATCGCGTCGGTGATCGCCTGGAAGTCCTCGATCTCATACGACGGCGTCCCATCCGGTTTGCGCGCATGGATGTGGATATGCACGCCACCCTCGTCCACTATCCGCCGCGCCTCCGCCGCATACTCCTCGGGCGTGTACGGGATCGCCGGGCACTGCTCTCGGTTAGCGATCGCACCAGAGATGGAGCAGGTGATCACGACAGGATGGTCGAGGCTCATCTGTGCTCCTTCACTTGCTTTTGAATGCGGTGTATAGCCATGGTTAGACGGTCAAGCAAAAAGGTCATGGAGACGTGCTCGAAGCCGAGGTCGAGGTCGAGGTCATACGGGCACCACGCCATGACGCTTCCACGGTCGCTCGACCTTCTTGCCGGCCGACATCTCCAGAGCCCTGCAGATCGTCTCGCGAGTCTCGCGCGGGTCGATCACGTCGTCGATCAGGTCGTTGCCGGCAGCTATGTACACGTCAAAGATCTTGCGGAAGCCCTCAATTAGCTCCGCCTTCTTAGCCGCAGGGTCCTCTGCCGCGTCGACCTGTTTGCGAAACGCGATCTCGACCACGCCCTCCGCGCCCATCACGCTGATCTCCGCGCTCGGCCACGCCACGATCAGGTCTGGCTCATACGCGCGGCCGTTCATCACGTAGTAGCCCGCGCCGTAGGCCTTACGGGTGATCACTGTGATCTTCGGCACGGTGGCATTGGCCACCGCGTGCAGCATCTTGGCGCCATGGCGGATGATGCCTTCGGCCTCGATCTTCGAGCCGACCATGAAGCCGGGCACATCCTGGATGAACACCAACGGGATGGCGAACGCGTTGCACAGGTTCACGAAGCGCGCGGCCTTGTCGGCGGAGTCGTTATCGAGGATGCCGCCCAGCTGCTTAGGCTGGTTGGCCACGATCCCCGCTGGTCTGCCGCCAAAGCGCGCGAAGCACGTGATGATCGTCTTCGCCCATTGGCCCTTGATGTCGAAGTACTCACCGTCGTCGACGATCCTGCGGATCACCTCGTACATGTCATACGGCTTGCGGTTGGACTCCGGCAGGACGTCCAACAGCTCCTCCTCGCGGCGGTCGATCGGGTCGGATGCGGGCAGCACTGGCGCCATCTCTTCACAGTTCTGCGGCATGTACGAGAGGTACTGCTTGATCCGCTCGATGCACTGCTCGTCATCGGCCACCTCCATGTCGCCCACTCCGGACTTGCGGCAGTGCACACGCGAGCCGCCCAGCTCCTCCTGTGTGACCTCCTCGCCAATCGCCGCGCGCACCAGGTGCGGACCGGCGAGCGCCATCGAGCCGCGGCCCTTGACCATCGGTACGAAGTCGGCGAGGCCGGGGATGTAGGCGGTGCCCGCAGCGCATGGTCCCATCAGGGCAGCCACCTGCGGGATCACGCCGCTCATCACTACCTCCTCGCGGAACAGGTGCCCGGAGCCAGCGAACATCGCACCCGCCGCCTCCTGAACGCGCGCTCCCGCCGAATCCAGCAGCCACACGAACGGGATGCGCTTCGTTAGCGCCAGCTCGCGCAGGCGTGTGACCTTCAGCTCGCCCGTCATCCCCATCGACCCCGCCATCACGGTGAAGTCATAGGCGGCCACCGCTGTCAGGCGCCCTTCCACCTTGCCATAGCCGGTGATCACACCGTCAGCTGGTGCCTCCACGCCGTCCATCGCCCGCTGCGAGAAGTGAGGTCTCGCGTGGATGCCCATCTCCACGAACGTGCCCTCATCGATCAGCAGCGCAATGCGCTCGCGCGCAGTCAACTTCTCGCGCGCGTGCTGCGCAGCGATCTTCTCCTCGCCACCGCCTTCGCGAATCTGCTCGCGGCGGGCTTGCAGGTCCTCGACCAGCGGGCGTAGCAGCGATGCGCTGGTCGCAGCCATTGGTTTGGCGACACGCTTTGCTGGAGACTTGGCCGCAGGCTTGGGAGTGGCGGCCATCAACGCCCCTTCCACTGCGGCTCGCGCTTCTCGAAGAACGCGCTCACGCCCTCAACGATGTCCTCAGTTGAAAGCGCCAGGCTGAGCTGCGCGCGCAGGTAGTCCAGCGCGTCGTCCAGCGGCATGTCCAGCTGGCGGCGCATAGCCTCCTTGCCTAGACGCATGATCACCGGCGACTTCCCCGCCAAACGACCCGTCCAATCGGCCGCGAGCGCGTCGAGCTCGGCGTCGGCTACGACGCGATTGACGAGGCCCGCCGCCAGCGCCTCCTGCGCGCTCCAACGATCGCCCAGCAGCAGCAGCTCGTTGGCCTTCTTGCGCGGCACGTTGCGATAGATCAACGCCATGATCATGAATGGGAACGTGCCGATGTTGATCTCGGGCGTGCCAAACGTGGCCTGCTCGGAGGCGAGGATCAAATCGCAGGCCAGCGCGATCCCTAGCGCGCCCGCCAGCACGTGCCCGCGCACGACGCACACTGTCGGCTTGCCCAGCTCGCCGATCAGCTTGAACAGGCCGACGAAACGCTCCGAGCCAAAGTGCTTCTCTACGAGCGGCGCGTCGGCGCCGAACCCGCCGAGACTTGCACCTGAGGAGAACGTTCGCTCGTGCGAGGACGCCAGCACTATGCAGCGCACGTCGACATCGTCGCGAGCGCGCTCAAAGGCTGTGATCAGGCCATCCAGCAGCTCCGGCGAGAGCGCGTTGCGCGTGTTCGGGTCGTTGAGCGTGATTGTCGCTATGCCGTCAGCGAGGGCATAGCGGACTGGTTCGGCGGCCATCGGCGCATCCTACCCCGATCATGGGCCAGTGGGAAGTAGCTAGCGCTACTGTGTACTTCTGGCCGGGTGCTGCTGTGGGCACAACAAACCTACGGGTCAACCTGCGAATTTGATGGTGACGTGGGAGCCCGAGATCCTGCGTGTCAGCTTTTCGAATTGAGCTTGGCTGATCGTCTCCTTCGCCGGCGGCGCATTGACCACCACAGGGACTTCGACGGCTGTGATTTCCGTCGTGACCGACGACGAGCTGTAGTTGCCGTGATGGTGTTCTTCCTCGTTGGTGACGACGCGCACCGGCAAGCCTGATTCGGCAATGAACAGATCGAGTTTCTGTCGTAGCTGATGCGCATCCAGAAACGCTGATTCCTTGGGCGATAGGGCCTTGATCAGCTTCAGCGGTTCGACCGTGGCCGCAAACTCTGTGGTCTGCTGGCCGTTCACTGTCGCCGGCCCGATGTCGTCCACCGGCCCGACGGCGGTCGCAAGCAGGTCGATCAGTTGCGCGTAGCTACCCGTGCCGCCCGCGTTCACTTCCAAGGACGGGAAGCTCCCGCCGCGGTCAGGGAACAACAGCGCCGCATTACCGTCCTTCATGCGAACCCACGGGCGACCCCCATCATGGCGCGCAATAGCGGCAATACGGAGGTAGGCGGTCGAGCCGATGACTATGTCCTTTGGCTGCCCATCGGCACCGGTCAGCTCGCCCTCGGCCGCGGACAGATTGACCTCTCCGGAGAACCGTGATGAGGAGCGCTTGGTATGAGCTCGGGGCCTGCCGTGCTTTGCGCCGATGGTGACGCGAATCGCGGTGCTCAGCGTCTGCACGTAGTGCTCGCTATTGATCTGCAGCTGCCCCATCTTCTGCTCTAGCGCCTGCAGCTCTGGTGGCAGCATGGCAGCGAGCTGCGGTTGGCTGGAGACGATCGGCGTCGCTGATCCGGCAACAGCCGCTGGGACAGCCACCAGCGCGAGCGCGCACAGCAGCAGCACGACCCTGCGCGCTTGGCGCCCACGGATCACAGCGGCGCGGCTTCAGAGCGAGGAACACGGCTTTTGATCTTGGCGAGCGCCCGGCACGGGTGCGCGCGCTTGCTGTGCAGGTTCCGACAGGCATGCAGGGCCTGCTTGAGCTCGCGCGCGGCGCGGCGCCGTTCGAGCTGTTTGAGCTGCGCTTCGTCGATCGTCTGCGCGGCCGGCGGTGGCGCGACATGCACGGGGATGTTGATCGCCAGCGTGTCCACCCGCAAGGCGACGGTCGTCCCTTCCGCGGCGAAGGTCACCCTGAGACGCACAGGCAACCCGTTGGGAGCGATGAACACTTCCAGCTCGAGCGTCGGCGGAGGGCTTGGTTTGGTGGGAGCCTTGGGACTGACAGGCGACGTTTCAAGCAGCGAGCTCAGCGGGTGCTTCGGTTCTTTTGCTTGCGATGCCAACTGCGCTAGGAGCGGCGCAGGATTGAGCGTGGCGTCAAACTCGATGACACGCTGTTCGTCGACCGTCACCGGGCCCGACTCCTCGATCGCCAACGCGCCATCGAGCTCTTCGATGAGCTTGCTAAAGGTGGCTTGCGTGCCCGCACGATCGCTTTCGAGGATGCCGCCGAGGTCAAGACCGCGTCCTTCTTCCTTGGCGGGCAGTTCGCTGCGGACCCACGGACGCCCACCATCGACTGCAGCGGCCTGGTGGCGATAGCTGTAGTGGGCATTACCGATTACCCGCGTCTGTTCCTCGGGCAGGCCGAACAGGCCACCAGCAAACGTGGCCTGGGGCGGCGAGTCGCTGGCTTCCCCGTCGCCCGCAATGAGCAGAATGAATGGCGCGCCCTGACCGAGCACTCCGCCGAGTCCGCCGAGCGAGATTTCCTCCTGGAAGGAGAACCGCTCGGAGTTGGCCTGCAGTTGCGCCATCTGTTGCTCGAGCGCCGCCAAGTCCGCGGGAATCGGAGCTGACGCGGTGGCTGGGGCAGCGTCGCAAAGGGTCGCCACCGTCATCACCACGAGCATGATCAAGCTGCCCCTCAGTCCACGAGCCACTGTCCACATGCCGTCTACGCTCCCCTCCCCCTAGCAGTGGCCCCGTCGCGGACCCAGGTTGCGGCGCAGTCTGCCATACAGCAGTTTCCGTTGCTGGGACGTGTCCGGATGCTGGCGCGTGAGCGCGTACCGCGGATACCCGCCGGTCCGCGCCGCGCGAAAAGTGAGCAGCTCTACTGTTTACTTTTTGCGTGTGCTGCGTTAGCGTCCCGGATCCAGCGCGCCGGCGACATTTGCGATCGACCGGCACACCACACCCAGCAAGGAGACCGCCCAATGGCCGCCACCGCCGAGAGCGTCGTCAAGCCAGACTTCAAGAGCCAGCGCAAGCACTTCATCTTCACTGACGAGCACGAACAGCTGCGCGAGTCGATCCGCAGTTTCGCCATCAAAGAGCTGGCGCCGCACGCAGAGGAGTGGGAGGAGACAACATTCCCCGACTCGGTGTTCAGGCGCATGGGCGAGCTCGGCTTCCTCGGCTTGGACAAGCCCGAGCAATACGGCGGGCAGGGCGGCGACTACTACAGCGCGCTGGTGCTGGCGGAGGAGATCGGCAACGCCAACTCAGGCGGGCTGGCGATGGGCGTGGCTGTCCAGACGGACATGGCGATGCCGCCGATCTTGGCGTTTGGCACAGAGCAGCAGAAGCGCGAATGGGCGGAACCGGCGATCAAGGGGGAGAAGATCCTGTGCCTGGGCATCACCGAGCCGGATGCCGGCTCGGACGTTTCAGGGATCAAGACGCGCGCGGTCAAGGACGGCGATGACTACGTGATCAACGGCTCCAAGACGTACATCACCAACGGCCATCGTGCGGATGTGATCGTGCTGGTCACCAAGACCGACGCGGACGCTGGCTATGACGGTTTCACGCTGTTCTTGGTGCCAATGGATGCCCCGGGCGTGATCCGCGAGAAGAAGCTGGTCAAGCTCGGCATGCACGCTTCTGACACAGCGCTGTTGGCCTTCCAGGACGTGCGCGTGCCGGCTACCGCCGTGCTGGGCCAGGTGGGCAAGGGCTTCTACCACATCATGTGGGAGCTCCAGGGCGAGCGGCTGATCGGCGCCGCTGGCTGTGTTGCGGGCGCGCAGAAATGCTTCGAGAAAACGCTGCAGTACGCGCACGAGCGCAAGGCGTTTGGCCGTGAAATCGGCAAGTTCCAGGTGATCCGCCACAAGTTCGCCGAGATGGCCACCAAAATCGAGTCAGCACGGCAGATGGTTTACGTGACTGCGTGGCGCTTCAACAACGGCGAGTACCCCGTACGCGAGATCTCGATGGCCAAGCTGCACGCAGCGCGGATCGCCTGCGAAGTGGCCGACGAGTGCATCCAGATCCATGGCGGCGCCGGTTACATGCGCGAGTACGGCGTAGAGCGCATCTGGCGCGATATGCGCCTCAACCGCATTGGCGCGGGCACCGACGAGATCATGCTCGACGTGATCGGACGCTCCTACGGTCTCTAGAGATATGGACGGAAGACCCGCATGCGGGTCTTCCCCGGACGGTGCATGCGCCTACCGGAACGGCACCCTCATTACGGTCTGCTCAATCGACCGAGCCGCGGGGCACAACCCACTCAGTCGGCTGTCCCGTTACGGTCGCGATCAGCTCGAAGTCAGCGTCGTAGTGGAGGACGGCGAGCCCGGCCTGCTCGGCCGCCGCCGCGACGACCAAGTCGGGAATACTCGCCGCACGATGCTGGGCCTTATCAGCGAGCAGTCCTTGGACTTCGACGGCACGGTCGAACGTCGCCTGGTCAATCGGAACGCGCGCATAGCGCAACTCGATATCGCCGCGTCGTGCGTGATGCTCCTCGCCGTTGCGTGCGCTGAACAGCTGCTCGAGATCGGTGATCGAGCAGCTTGCGATAAGCCCTCCCAGCACCTTCGGCTCCAATGCGGCGGCGACGGGCGACTTGTGCGCGCGCGCGATGACGCTGTTGTCTACGAGATGGGTGGGCGCGGCCACGCGCGGTCCATGATCTCGGGGTTGTGCAGATCCTCGTTCTCCTTGTACCAAGCCATCAGCCGCTTCCCCGCCTCGCAGCGCACAACCTCGCGCAGCGCCTCGTCCACCGTGTCCTTTACCCCGCGTGTGCCCAGTATCTCTCTGGCTTTAGCGAGCATATCCTCGTCGATATCCAGTGTTGTCCTTCGCACGCAATCAATATAGCCTAGACGAGCAATATTAGGCATACAACCGCCTTTCCGATCCTGATGACGGCATTCACACCCCCTTTCTCCGACGAGCACGAAGAGCTGCGACAGTCGATCCGCGGCTTCATCGAACGCGAGCTCACACCGCACGCGCAACAGTGGGAGGACGAGCACTGGTTCCCCGATGAGGTCTTTCCCAAGCTCGCCGCCCAGGGCCTGTTGGGGCTGAAGTACCCCGAGTCCTACGGCGGGGAGGGCGGTGACTACCTGCACGAGGCGGTGCTGGTCGAGGAGCTCGCACGCACCGGCTCAGGCGGCACCGCAGCGGGCATCGGCGCACACATCAACATCGCCACCCCGCCCATCTGGAAGTTCGGCTCAGAGGACCAGAAGCAGCGCTACCTCGTGCCTGCCATCCGCGGCGAGCGAATCGGCGCGCTCGCAATCACAGAGCCAGGGGCGGGCTCCGACGTGGCAGCGCTTTCCACGTACGCCGAGCGTGTGGACGGCGGCTTCCTGATCAACGGCGAGAAGACCTACATCACCAACGGCGTACGCGCCCACTTCATCGTCACCGCTGTCAAGACCAAGAGAACGACCCCGCCCGCCCGCCACCACGACATCTCGTTCCTGATCGTCGACCGTGGCGAGGGCGTCGAGTCCTCAGCGCTCCACAAGCTCGGCTGGCACGCCTCCGACACCGCCACCATCAGCTTCCAGGACGTGTTCGTGGGAGAGGAGAACCTGCTGGGCGAGCTGCACGAGGGCTTCAAGCTGATCATGGCCAACTTCCAGTGGGAGCGCCTGGCGATGGCGCTCGGCGCGGTCGGCGCGATGTCGCTCGCGTGGGAGCGCACCGCTGAGTTCGCCCGCCAGCGCACCGCGTTTGGGCGCCCCTTGTCAGGCCACCAGGCGATCCGCCACAAGCTCGCCGACCTGGCCACCTCCGTGTACACCTGCCGCTGCGTCACCTACGACGCGCTGCGCCGTTTCATCGCCGGCGAGGAGCCTCTGCGCGAGGTCACGATGGCCAAGCTGCTCACTCAGCGCGCGTCCTTTGAGCTGATGGACGCGTGCCTACAGATCCACGGCGGCGCAGGGTACATGCGCGAGTACTCGATCGAGCGCGCCGCCCGCGACGCGCGGCTGGGTCCGATCGGCGGCGGGAGCGACGAGATCATGCGCGAGATCCTCGGGCGCGTGCTCGGGCTGTAGGAGCCTTGTGCAGGTGACGTTCTGGCGCGTGCTCACACACGTGTCCAGAGCAATCTTGCATCGCTAAGGGTGCCATAGAGACGGGCCGATATGGGCCCCATGGCCCCCCTACGGCTGCTCCGCATCCTCGCGCTCACAACCGTCTGCTTCTGCGCTTGCGCCGCTAACGCGTCTGCGGCCAGCCACCACTGCGCCAACGCCAGGCTGATGCCGAAGAGCACCAACCTCAAGCTCATCCGCGCCGCCACGCTGTGCCTGGTGAACCGCGAACGGACGCGCCGCGGCGAGCGTCCGCTGCGCCCGAACGCACGACTCAGGCGGGCCGCCCAGGCCCACAGCACGAGCATGGCCTTCGGCGACTACTTCGAACATCTTGGTCCGCGTGGGCAGACACCGCTTGCTCGCATGCGCGCCGTTGGCTACGTCTCCAGCAACCGGGTTGGCTACGAAGTGGGCGAGAACATCGCCTGGGGCACGCTCGGACTGGCGACACCGCGCGCGATCGTCGCCAGCTGGATGGCCTCCCCAGGACACCGCGCCAACATCCTCGACCCCCATTATCGGGAAACGGGCATCGGCGTCTCGCCGCACCCACTCGCTTCGCGCGCCGACGGGCAGGCCGGGGCCATCTACACGCAGGACTTCGGCGTCCTCATCACCGGCTGAGCTCACAGCCGCCCCACCGGCGATCCGCGCCGGCCCGATATAACTTCGGCTCCCTCGACCAACAGAAGAAGGAGACCTCAAAGTTATGGGAGTACTCGATGGCAAGTCGGCGATCGTCACGGGCTCGGCACGCGGGATCGGACGCGCCACCGCAGAGCTGCTGGTCGCGCAGGGCGCTCAGGTTCTGATCAACGACCTCGACGGCGACGTCGCACAGCAGGCCGCCGCGGAGATCAGCGGCGAAACCGCCGTGTTCGCGGGCGACCTGACAAAGGCTGGCGCGGCCGACCAGCTCGTGCAGACCGCGATCGACTCGTTCGGCAAGATCGACATCATCGTCAACAACGCCGGCTACACGATCGATGGGCCTGTCCACAAGATCTCCGACGAGCACTTCCAGGCGATGCTCGACATCCACACAATCGTGCCCTTCCGCGTGATCCGCGCCGCCGCACCGTACCTGCGCGAGCCCGCCAAGAAAGAGCGCGAGGAAGGTCGCGAGGTGTTCCGCAAGATCGTCAACGTCTCCTCAACGTCGGGCACATTTGGCAACGCCGGTCAGGCCAACTACTCAGCCGGTAAGGCAGGCGTCGTCGGCCTCACCAAAACGGTCGCCAAGGAGTGGGGGCAGTTCAAAGTCAACGTCAATGCGGTCGCCTTCGGCTTCATTGACACGCGTCTCACGCAGGCCAAGGTCGACGAGAACACGATGGAGAAGGACGGCGAGCAGATCCAGCTCGGTATCCCCGAGCAGATGCGCCAGATGGCCTCAGCGATCATTCCGCTGGGCCGCCCCGCCACGCCCGAGGAGGCCGCCGGAGGCATCTTCCTGCTCTGCACACCGTGGTCGAACTACGTGCATGGCCAGACGCTGCACGTCACTGGCGGCATCTTTGGCGGGATGACCGGCTGAGCGGCTGAGCGCGCTGCCGCGGCCCCTACTCGACACGCTGCGCGCGAGGAGCTAGAACTCCCGCTTGCGGACCCTGTATAGCCATAGTGATACAGGGTCCGCAACGACGGAATGTACTCACCGCCGCGCGGACCCCCCGGCGGACCCCTTGACGAGCCCCCGAAGATCCAGGAGGCACCCGGAGAAGTAGGCACCGGCCGCAGAGGCGAGATAGGCGGTGAGCGCGGCCACCTCGCTCACCGTGCCGGGCGCGATTGCCACTGTGGTGATCCCGTGTCGGGCCCACTCGATTGAGAGCGTGCGTGCGAGGTTCTCCATTCCGGCGCACGCAGCATCGGCGTAGCTCGCGGCTTCAGCGCTCGGCGCGAGGTACACGATCCGCCCGCCCTGCCCGTTGGGAAGAAAGGCACGGTTCCCAACTGCGCGCGTCACCTTCCAGCTCGCCTCCAGACAGGCACGAAGCGCCTCGCGCGCGTCCGCGGACCCGCGGCCAGCACCAGCCGCATGCGCGAACACGCTTGCACCGTCGACGACGAGCACGTCTAGGCAAGCAGCATCGATGAGCTCCCGCTCGATCGCCTGCTCGATCGCGAGCGCCTCGACATCGGACGATCGATCGGGGCACAGCTGACACCCACACACGCTCGCTCCCAGCTGGGCGCAGGCCACACGCACGGCAACTCCCAAGGATGTATCGCGATCCCCCGCGCTGTCAGCGGTGGCGAGCATGATCGAGACTCCGTCTAGCAAGCCGGGACGCAGCAACTGTGGGGCATCGATCGTTGACATCGCGGGGGAGCAGCGTAATGCCCCGCAGCGCGTCTGTGCTCAGGCGCTGCCTGTGGGTCCAGCGTCAGCCCCGAATGCCCGGGACGCATCCGAGCTGTCGCTGCCAGGCTCCGACTTGGCGTCCGGCACCCCGCCGCTGGCAGCGGAAGCTCCGCGGAGCTCGAAGTACAGCACGGAGGCGGCCAGCGCTGAGAGCGGAGCGGTGAGCACACCGACAATCACGCGAACAACGATGCCCACGCCGGAGCCAGCCGATTCGGCTATCCCCTCGATCAGCAGGGAGATAACCCCGACCATGATGTAGAGCACAGCGATCACGGCGAACACCTGCCAGCCGTTGCCCCGTACCAGCTCGCGGCTGCGGCGCAGGGCGGCGAACACGCCGGGGTTCTCCAGCACGACAACCGGAGCAGCAACAGACCAGACAGTGATCAGAATCAGCCCAGGGATGATGATCAGGACGAAGCCGATCACGATCCCGATGGCAGCAACGATGCCAACCAGGATGAGTTGCCCGATTACTGGCGTTGCGGCACGCAACAGCTGCCCGGGGCTTGCGTCGCGCCGGCCGTCCTGCACGTCGGATACCAGCTCGACGACCATGCCGGTGAAGAGCGTGGTGGCGACGAGGCTGATGATCAGCGCGACGAGCGCGAGCGCAGCGCTTGCGGTGAGCAGCAATGCGGAGATGATGCCTGTGAAGACGAATACGACTGCTGCCGCAGGCATCAGCACAGACGCCTGATCGACATAGATCTCAAACACGCGACGGATCACCGCTCCAGCGTCAAGCTTGCGTTGCACGCGCCACCCCCGAACTCCCTGGAGAACTCATTCGCTGGACACCCTAGGCGACCAGCCCGACGACTCGCCTACGGTCAGATGGCGGCGGCACGCTCGGGCGCGTGCCGTTCGGCGCGGCGCTGCTCGCGCACCCGCCGAAGTATCCCCTTGCGTCCGTGTTCTTCGAGACCGCTGTAGAGACTGCGGATCTCGATGAGTACCTGGTCGGCGACCGCCTGCTGCTGCTCGCGGGTGGGATCCTCGATTGGCTCCCAGCGCATGGCGTCTCCGTACTGGATGGTCACCTTGGGGAACTGCAATCGCTTCCAGTTGCGGATGTGTGAGGAGCCGTGGATGGCGATCGGCACGACCGGAGCGCCGGTCTCTAGCGCCAGGCGCCCGATCCCCCGCTTGGCCTGTTCGGCGACCTTGCCTGTGCGCGAGCGCCCACCCTCGCAGTACATGGTGATCGCGCCGCTGCGCTCGAGGATCGAGCGGGCGGTGATGAATGTCTCCTCGTCGCGTACGCCACGGCGCACTGGGAACACGCCGCCATGGGTGTAGATGAACTGCATAGGCGGTTTGAACAGCTGCGACTTGGCCATGAAGCGGACCTTGCGGCGGATGTAGCAGCCCATCAGGAAGTGATCCATGAACGAGAAGTGGTTGGGCGCCAGGATCACCGCCCCGGAGCCGGGCACCTTCTCGACAGAGATGGCGCGAGCGCGTAGGAGTGTGTAGGAGTAAAGCGAAGTGAGCACGCGCGTCAGCTCGTAAGCCCAGTCAGGTTCTCGCGCGCGCGAGCGCGCGTGGAACCGGTCGAAGTGCTCCTTGGGCCGCGGGTCGGTGTAGACCTGCTCGCGCATGGGGGCGAGATCGCTCATTCAGACGCTGTACGTTCCGAGCGGCCTAAAGTTACTCGCGTGGCATGGTGGCGGTTGCTAGCGTCGCGCCAGATACACGCGGACGAAGTCCACAAGCTGGCGACCACGATGGACGAAGCCGGCGAGCGTGCGCCCAGTGGCGCGATGCGCGAGGTCGAGCTCGATCTCGACCAGGCGATGCCCGGCACGAACAGCGTCGATCGTCATCCCGATCTCCATGCCGAAGCCGTACGCGAACGGCAGCACATCTTCCAGCGTGCGCTGACGCAGCGCACGCTGCCCAGAGATGGGGGCTGTGGTCGCCAGCCCACAGCGCCGGCTGATAGCCCAGCGGGCGAAGCCGAGCGCCAGCCCGAGGCCGCCTCCCACCCGTCGAGCGAAAACGGCCACTGCGATGTCGGCGTCCTCGCGCGCAAGCGCATCGGAGAGCGCGACCAGCTGCCTGGCTGAGTCGCCGAGATCACCGTCGCAGAGAATGAAGATCGACTGAACGTCTGGGTCCTCTGTGGATGGCGACGCTTCGCGCAGGGCCTGTTGGGCGGCATTGGTGACGGCGGCGCCCTTGCCGATCACCCGCGCGCTGCGGACCACCTGCGCACCGGCGTCATGTGCGATCTTGGGTGTAGCGTCGGTGGAGCCGTCGTCGGCTACCCAGATCGGCGCGCCGGGAAATGCTTCAGCTAGCGCGGCTAGCGTGACAGCGATGCGCTCGGCCTCGTTGTAGGCGGCGACCAGTACGACGATGTGCGCGCCCGGAGATCGGTCGGCGACGCTATCTATTGTGCTGGTCCAGTGGTGGCGAGCGGCGTCTGGAGGAGTGAATGACTGACATTGAGGCTCATATCACCGGCACGGTATGGAAAATCGAGTGCGCTGTGGGCGACACTGTGGCGGAGGGCGATACGGTGGCGATCCTGGAGTCGATGAAGATGGAGATGCCCGTGGAGGCAGAAGACGCGGGCACTGTGGCGGAGATCCGCTGCGAGGAGGGTCAGGCGGTCAACGAGGGCGACACGCTGGTCGTGCTCGAGTAGCGCCCGCTCGCGCGCCTGCCCGCGCTCGTCTAGCCTGTCGGGCCGGTGTCCACTAGTGCTGCCCCACGCGAGCTTGCAGACGGCAAGCTGCTGATTGACGAGCCGGCCGATGGAGTCCTACGCCTGACGATCTCCAACCCGGCCAAGCGCAACGCGCTCGACCACCCGATCTTGGACGCGATCAGCGCCACGTTGAGTGAGCTGTCCGCGCCGTCATCGCAGGTGCGCTGCGTGATGGTGACGGGCGCACATGGCATGTTCTCCGCCGGCTATGACATCGGCGAGATCCCGGACGATGATTTCGAAGAGCGAGCCGAGCGTCTGGTGGCGCATCCGTTTACGCAGGCCATCGACGCACTGGCGGCCTTCCCCTACCCCACGCTGGCGTCGCTGCCAGGACACACGATCGGGGGCGGCCTGGAGCTGGCGCTGTCCTGCGATCTGCGCGTAGCGCAGACGGAGATCAAGCTCGGGATGCCGCCGGCGAAGCTTGGGCTCGTCTATTCCCACACCGGGCTGCGCCGGTTCATCGACGCGATCGGCGCGGCTCGCACGCGCGAGCTGTTCCTGCTCGGCAGCTATATCGACGCGCCCACTGCGCTCGCTTGGGGCCTCGTAAACCGCGTGGCGAGCGGCGAGGAGCTCGACGCGTTGGCGCTCGGACTGGCCGGCGAGCTGGCTGGCAACGCACCGCTGGCGCAGACGGGCAACAAGCGCGTGATCGAGGCGCTGCTGCGCGCCGAGAGCGAGCTGCCCGCGGACATTGAGGAGGAGCTGATCGAGCTGCGTCGCGCGTCCTTCGCCTCGCAGGATCTGCGCGAGGGCATGCGCGCGTTCGCCGAGCGCCGGCCTGCTCGCTGGCGCGGCGAATAGCCGTCCGCCACACGTCATACGGTGTGGCGCGTGGCTCCGCTGATCACACGCGAGGAGGCTCTGCAGCTCGGGGAGCTCGAGGATCGCGAGCAGATCGAAGCGCTCATCCAGCGCGCATGGGAAGCGCGCGTGGAGCGGTTCGCGGACTCGACCGACATGTGCTCGCTCGTGAACGCCAAGTCCGGTGGTTGCGCTGAGGATTGCGGCTTCTGCGCACAGTCGCGCTTTGCGGACGCGGAGACGCCGATGCACGCGATGATGGAGCCCGAGCAGATCCTCGAGCACGCGCGCGCGGCCGAGGCCGCGGGCGCGCACCGATTCTGCATGGTCACGCAGGGCCAGGGGCTGTCCAGGCGCGACTTCGAGAAGTACTTGGAGGGCGTGCGCCTGGTCTCCGAGAGGACGAGCCTCAAGCGTTGCGCCTCCGTCGGTCACATCTCGGCTGAGCGCGCGAAGGCGCTGCGCGAGGCTGGTATCCAACGGGTGCACCACAACGTTGAGACAGCACACAGCTACTACGACGAGGTCACTAGCACCGTCCGCTATGAGGGGCGCCTGCGCACCATCGATGCAGTGCGCGAGGCAGGCCTGGAGACATGCGTGGGCGGGATCCTGAACCTCGGCGAGACACGCGAGCAGCGCGTGGAGATGGCATTTGAGCTGGCGGAGATCGACCCCACGAGCGTCCCCATCAACATGCTCAACCCGCGACCCGGAACTAAGTTCGGCGACCGCGAGTACATGGACCCGTGGGAGGCGGTCAAGTGGATCGCGATCTTCCGGTTGATCCTTCCGGAGGCGCTGTTCAGGTTGTGCGGGGGGCGCGTGGAGAACCTTGCAGAGCTGCAGCAGCTGGCGGTCAAGGCCGGCATCAACGGCGTGATGATGGGCAATTTCCTGACGACTCTCGGCAACGAGCCGGAGACGGACAGGGCGATGTTCGAGGAGCTTGGCCTAAACGTGGCGCGCCAGCCGGACAACGCCACAAACCCGCGACCCGACAACCGCTCGGGCTGGCTCGCGGGCGAGACACCTGATGTGGTCGACGAGCTGGTGGACAGCGCTGCCCCGGCGGAGTCGATCGATCTGGGGGTACGGCTGTGGGATCCGTCAACGCAGCTGCGCTTCAGAGCGAAGCGCTCGGTTCCGCCGCGCCCCGATGGCGCGCCCAACAGAGTTCCGGTCGGCTAGCGGCCAAGAGGAGCGGCCAGATGAGCGAGATCGCAGAACGCCTGGAGGAGATGGAGCGGCTCGGACTCTCTCGCCGCTTGCGACTTGTCAGCGGACCGCAGGGGCCGACAGTGCTACTCGATGGCAAGCCGGTGCTGCTGCTGTGCTCGAACAACTATCTCGGGATGGCCAACCATCCTCGTGTACGCGAGGCGGCGGCTGATGCGGCGATGCGCTGGGGCGTGGGCGCCGGTGCGTCGCGGCTGGTGTCCGGGACGATGACGATCCATGGCCGCTTGGAGGAGCGCTTGGCGATGTTCGAGAGCAGTGAGGGGTGCGTGCTGTTCGGCTCGGGCTACCTTGCGAACCTCGGTGTGATCGGCGCGTTGGCGGGACGTGGAGATGTGGTTTTCTCGGACGAGCTCAACCATGCGTCGATCATCGACGGCTGCAGGCTTTCGCGCGCCGAGGTGGTGGTCTACCGTCATCGTGACGTCGAGCACCTGGACTGGAGCCTCAGGCGTCATCAGGGCGAGCGTCGGCTGATCGTCACCGACTCCGTGTTCTCGATGGACGGCGACGTGGCGCCACTGGCTGAGATCGTGGAACTGGCGGACATACATGGGGCGCGGCTGGTGGTCGACGAGGCGCACGCGACCGGCAACCTCGGGCCGGGCGGTCGCGGCGCTGTGGCGGCGGCTGGGCTGGAGGGCGAGATCGATGTGATCGTGGGCACGCTTGGCAAGGCCTTTGGCTCCTATGGGGCGTACGCGTGTGCCAGCGCTGAAATTATCCGCTACCTAGTCAACGCTGCGCGCTCGCTGATCTTCTCGACCGCGCCCTCTCCCCCGGCCGTGGCGGCGGCGTTGGCTGGGCTGGAATTGCTGCAAGAAGGTTCGCACTGCGTCCAGCGGCTGCGTTCCAACGCGCGCGTCCTGCGCCGGGCTCTGGCGGCCGAGGGCTTTCCGGTGGCGGACACGGAGATGCACATCGTCCCGCTGATCGTGGGCGACGAGCGGGCCACGGTGCGCTTGTGCCAGGAGGCGATCGGACGCGGCGCGTTTGCCCAGGCGATCAGACCGCCGACGGTGCCGATGGGGACCTCACGTCTGCGGCTGACGGCGATGGCCTCGCACACGGCCGCGGAGCTGCAGCTCGCGGCAAGCGTGTTCGGCGCGGCAGCCCGCAAGCTCGGACTCGAGCCGGCGGCAATGACGCCGCCGTCGCCCGAGCGCCAGCCAGCGATCGCGCAACTCACCGAGTTCGAAGCGGCGGAGGTGACGGTGTTCGCGCGCGAGCGCTATGACGAGGCGCCGTCCACAGCACCGTTTGACCTCGAGCGCGACCGCGACGCGCCACTGATGGCGGCCGACACTGGGTCGCAATCTCGTGCTCCGTTTGATTTCGAGCGCGAGACATCGGGCGCGCGCGCGGCCTAGCGCGCCAGCGACAGCGCGAGCACGGGAGGCGCGCCGGCATGCGCGGGCTGTTCGTAACTGGAACTGACACAGGGGTGGGTAAGACGATCGTGAGCGCGTCGCTGCTGGCGGCGATGGTGTCTGCTGGCGAGCGTGTGCGCGCACACAAGCCCGCGGTGAGCGGCCTGGACGACGCGCCGGAGGCCAGCGCAGGCGCGGATGGCAGCTGGCCGGCTGACCATGAGCTCCTAGGCGCAGCCGCGGGCATGGCCCCGGAGGCGGTGTCTCCGCTTCGCTTCGGGCCCGCCGTCTCCCCCCATCTCGCCGCACAGCTCGCCGGCGAGCCGATCCAGCCCGAGCTGGTGCTTGCGCAGGCCCGCGCTGGCAGCGCCGGGGAGACGCTGATTGTGGAGGGCGTAGGCGGGCTGCTGGTGCCTCTCACCGAGAGCTTCACGATCTGCGACCTCGCAGTGCAGCTCGAGCTTCCGCTGGTGATCGCCGCCCGCCCGGGACTGGGGACGATCAACCACACGCTGCTCACCCTGCGCGTGGCCCGTGATGCTGGGCTTGACGTGCGGGCGGTGGTGCTCACGCCGTGGCCGCAACAGCCAACGGTGCTCGAGCGCTCCAACCGGGAGACGATCGCGCACATCGGCAGAATTGACGTGCAGACGCTGCGACTGATTCGTAGCCCCGCGGCAAGCGAGCTTGCCCGAGCGGGGGATGAGCTGCCCTGGCAGCGCTGGCTCGATCATGCGCCGCCAGCCTGAGGACGGTCAGGCTGGCGCCACTGCGCGTGCGGCCGCGAGCATTGCGGTGGTGACCCTTTTGAGGTCTTGCTCCTCGATCACGTAGGGCGGCATCGCGTAGATCAGATCGCGAAACGGCCGCAACCACACGCCGTGCTCGACAGCTGCCTTGGTAGCTGCCGCAATGTCCACGTCGCGCTCGAGCTGCAGCACGCCGATTGCGCCCAGCACCCGAATGTCGCTGACGCCCGGCATGCCACGAGCAGGCTCCAGCCCAGCCCGTAGACCCGCTTCGATCTGGTGCACGCGCGCATGCCAGTCACGGTCTGCGAGCAGGTCCAGGGAAGCCAGTGCTACGGCGCAGGCGAGCGGGTTGCCCATGAACGTAGGACCGTGCATCAGCCCACCACCTTCACCGCTGGAGACGACCTCGGCGACGGCAGGGGTGCACAGGGTCGCAGCGAGCGTCATATAGCCGCCGGTGAGCGCCTTGCCCACGCACATCACGTCTGGCACGACGCCGGCGTGCTCGCTCGCAAACATGGCACCGGTACGCCCAAAGCCAGTGGCGATCTCATCCAGCACCAGCAACAGGCCGTGCTCATCGCAGACGCGCCTGAGCGCGGCAACGCACTCGGGGGAGTGAAAGCGCATGCCTCCAGCGCCTTGAACCACCGGCTCGACGATCACAGCCGCCAGCTCATCCGCGTGCGCTGCTGCCAGCTCGCTCACATGTGCAGCCCAGCGCTCGTCCAGACCCGCATCGAACCCATCGGGAGGGCGCTCGGCAAACACGTGCTGGGGTAGCACGCCCGCGAACAGGCTGTGCATCCCGCCGACCGGGTCGCACACAGCCATCGCGCCGGCCGTATCGCCGTGGTAGCCGCCCCTCACGGTCAGCAGCCGCGTGCGCTGGTTGCACCCCAGCGCACGCTGATATTGCAGGCACAGCTTGATCGCCACCTCGACCGACACCGATCCGGAGTCGGCTAGGAACACGCGCTCGAGG
>Ga0302326_10000647_pt1 | contig 93269 bp, 84 predicted proteins | sample Palsa_T0_3_FD_202264 | JGI IMG/M metagenome (GOLD analysis project Ga0302326, IMG submission 202264) | Peat permafrost microbial communities from Stordalen Mire near Abisko, Sweden - Palsa_T0_3 | ecosystem: Environmental > Terrestrial > Soil > Palsa > Peat permafrost | place: Sweden: Abisko... | reverse complement strand
CGCTGGGCTGGTGGCCCACGCTGAGCGCGAGGCCCCCCGCCAGCAGGACAGTGACCGCAGCGCTGACAGTTTTCGAGAAGTCATTCAACATTTTAATTCCCCCTAGGAACACTCTCCGTGTTCCTAGTTCCACTCTGCGTGATCAGCATCCCGGTCGCCCAGAGGCCGATTGCCTAACCCGGCAGGGCCGGACGGCCCGGGCACAATGACCCACGGCGAGATAGCCGCGCAGGGCGATCCAGCTAAATCGGCCTCGTTCACCAGGCCAGATTGCCGGGCACGCGTCTGGTCAGAAACGGCGTAACCGGCGGATCGCAGGGCGCCAGGAAATCTGGCGCGGGAGGGACAGGAGGAACGCGCTCGCCCGGCTGCGGGAGTGCCGATTAGCTCACGGACCGGCCCGGGGAATCCGTTCAGAAAAAGGCAGATCGGGCGTGCCGTCGTCAGTTCCGGCCGCTCACCGGACCGGCTGAGAAACGGGAAGTCAGTGACGAGCCGGCGGCGGCATACCGCGGCCCTGAGCGGCTACCCCAGCGGGACGCGGAGCGACGACCGGCTCCGCAGGCGGCAACATGCCAGGCGACGAAGCCGCTACTCCCAGCGGAACGCACGGGCCGTGATCGCGATGCTCGCCGCCGCCCAGGCCGCCAGCACCAGCAGGTCGCGTACCGGCAGCCCGCTGCCGTACTGCAGGACCGCGCGCAAGCCGTCCGACAGGGCGCCGCCGGGAAGCAGCTTCAGCCAGGGCCGGGCGGCAGCCGGGAACTTCGTCAGCGGGAAGACCACGCCGCCGAGCCCGAGCATGACCAGGTATATAAGGTTCGCCGCGGCCAGGGTCGCCTCGGCGCGGAGCGTCCCGGCCATCAGCAGTGCCAGGCCGCTGAACGCCGCGGTTCCGGCGAGTAGCAGCAGCAGCGCCCAGGCGACCGAGCCGCCGCCCGCGTGCGGCCGCCAGCCGAGCGCCGCCCCGACCGCGATGATCACGACGATCTGCGCTATCTCGACGGCGAGGACGGTCAGCGTCTTCGCGGCGATCAGGCCGCTTCGGCGCAGCGGAGTGGACCCTAGCCGCTTCAGCACGCCGTAGCGTCGCTCGAATCCGGTCGCAATCGCCTGGCTGGTAAAGGCAGTCGAAATGACCGCGAGTGCGAGAATCCCCGGGGCGAGGAAGTCGATCCGCTTGCCTGGCCCGTAGCTGACCAGCGGCTCGTGGCTGAAGGCGGCAAGCAGCAGCACCGGGATGATCAGGACGAGCAGCATCTGCTCGCCGTTGCGCATCAGCGTGCGGAGCTCAAAGGACGCCTGCGCGCCGATCATCGCCGGGCGCGGCGCCGCTCCCGGCGCGGGAGCCGGCCAGTCAGCCGCGCCGGCCTGCCCGGCCCGGGTCCCGGTCATGACCGTAGCTCCCGCCCGGTCAGCTCAAGGAAGACGTCCTCCAGCGTGCGGCTCTCGATCCGCAGGGTCTGCGCCATGATGCCGCGCTCCGCGCACCAGGCGGTCACGGCGGCGAGCAGCTGGGGGTCGACCCGGTCGTGCGCCTCGACGACGTAATGCCCGGCAGGGGACTCCTTCGCGGCGCTGCCCGGCGGGAGCGCGGTGAGCAGGCTGTCGGTGTCGAGACCTGGTTCAGCGCGGAATCTGAGCTGCCCTGCCGTGCCGGTCAGCTCGGCCGGGGCGCCGTCCGCGACCAGCCGCCCGTGGTCGACGATGGCGACCCGGTCGGCAAGCTGCTCAGCCTCGTCCATGTGATGCGTGGTCAGGATGACTGCGGCGCCCGCCGCCCGCAGGCCGGCGATCAGGTCCCAGGTCGCGTGCCGCGCCTGCGGATCGAGCCCAGCGGTTGGCTCATCAAGGAAGACGAGTTCCGGGCGGCCGATGACCGCGGCCGCGAGCGAGAGCCGTTGCTGCTGGCCGCCCGACATCCGCTTGAACGCGGTACGCGCGCTGCTCGTCAGCCCGAGCCGCTCGAGCAGGACGGCAGGATCCACCGGGCGCGCGTAGAAGCTGGCCATCACCCGCAGGTACTCCCCGGCCCGCGCGGTAGCCGGGATGCCGCCGGACTGCAGCATGACTCCGACCTTGGGCAGTAGCGCCCGGGCGTCACGGACCGGATCGAGGCCAAGCACGCGCACCGTGCCAGCGTCGGGCCGCCGGTAGCCCTCGCAGATCTCGACGGTGGTCGTCTTGCCAGCGCCGTTCGGCCCGAGAATCGCGGTCACCTGGGCGCACTCGGCCCGCAGCGACAGGCCCGACACCGCGGCCGTCCGCCCGTAATGCTTGACCAGGCCGGTGATCTCCACGGCCGGATCAGTGCTCACGCTGGCGAGTCTAGGGGGCAGCGGCCGCCCAGGCTCCGGCCGGGCTCCGGCCGGGTTCCAGCCAGCCGGCGCCTGCCCGGGCCGGGCGGGCCGTCAGCCGGCGCCTGCCCGGCCGGGCGGGCCGTCAGCCGGCGCCTGCCCGGGCCGGGCGGGCCGTCAGCCGGGGCCGACCGACTCTGCCCGGCGAGCGCTTGCCCGCCGCGATCGCCTCATGCCGCCTGCCGTGTGCGGATCCGGAGCGGCTGGCGGGCGAGTCCGGCTTTCAGTGAATCCGAGATGGCCGTGGCCACGCCAGCCGAATCAGCCCGGATCTGGCGTGGGCTGAAGTGGAGCACGATGATGCCATGTGCGCTCATCCGGGCATGGCGGCTCATGGTGCGCTCCCAGTCCGCTGGATTCAGGTGCCATTCCCGCGAGTCGACCTCCGCGGCGACACCAGATCGCGGCCACCACGCGTCCGCAATCGCGATCAGCAATCCCGCGGGATCGTAGAGCTGGGCATTGAATAGCGGCACGGGCAGCCGGGCGCGCCTGATGAGGTCCATGAAATCCGCCTCCGTCACCGACCGGACCCCGTCAGCGACCTCAGCGAGTACCTGCCTCAGCAGGCCCGAGCCCATTTCCGGGCCCTGATCCACCTCGCTGGCCAGCATGGCGAGCGGGCACTTGCCCTGCTGCACCGCGCTCGCCACCAGCGCCCGGACCTCGCTCAGGTCAGCCAGGCCGCGAGCAGCATCAGCGATCGCCCGAGGCACCCTGGCATATGACCGGCGGCCGATGCCAATGACCTCCTCGGGCATCCGGCCGGTCCGGTGGATGGCGGCGAAGCCCAGGCTTCTGCATTGACGGCTGGCTGGCACCAGCACGTCGATGACGCTGGGAGCGACGTTCGACAGGCCTTGGCCGCGCAACGCCGCGCGACCGGTGAGCACGCTGCGCGGCCCGGCGTACACCAGCGCGGCCATCTCCTTCTGATTGAAGGTCGGCGTGCCCGTCACAGCCAGGTAAGTGCCGGGGAGCAGCCGCTGCCAGGGACCGCCCGGCCGTAACCGGTGCGCCAGCGCATCGCGAGTCATTCCGCATGCCTGCGCCTGCCGCCGCCCGATGACGTTCAGCTGGAGGCGAAGGGTCTCCGATAGGGCGGCATGGTCAATCCTGGTGCTCCTGCTCATTCCCGCAACATGCCAGCCCGGTCCGTCAATCCGCGTACCCGCAACCCGTGCGATGTGAAGTTGTACGGCATAGAACCCGCCCAGAGCCACATCGCACGGCATGCGCTGAGCCACCCAGCGCTGAGCCACCCAGCGCTGAGCCGCGCTGACAGCTGGGCTGAGTCGCGATGAGCTGAGCCGTGGCCACAAGCTCCTGGTGCTCAGCCGCCGTGACCAGGGCTGGCGGGCACGTCGAGGGCCGGATTGCGGTCGAAGAAGCCGGCCGGCTTCAGCCAGAACGAGACAGTATCCACCGGCATCACCGGCCAGTCCTCCGGCCGCGTGATGTGGTGGATGCCGAACACGTACCACAGGACGATGTCGGTATCCACGATCGGCCGGTCCCGCGCTGTCCACACCGGCAGCCCCTAATCGCGCTCGCTCTGCGTGCAGAACTCGCCGCAGGGCCAGCGTTCGTCCCGGTCATAGGGGGTGACCCAGAGGGCATGCCCGATCGCCTCGGCGCGGCGGATGACGGGGGAGCGGGGATCGAACATCGCCGGTATGCAGCCGCCGGGCACCAGCTTGTAGCCGACAGGCGCGCCCAGGCCGTTCCTTACGGAGTCGTTGACGACCTTCCAGTGGCGCTGCGTCGACCAGCGGTAGTCCTGCTTTCCTTCCTGCTCCGTCCGAAGCGGCGTGTCGCGCTGCACCAGCGCGAGCCCGTACGGGTTGGCCGCGCTGACCGGCAGTGCCTCGGAGTCCGAGCAGTATGCCGTGTTCGCCGGGCCGTCGATGTCAAGGTCCAGCCGCGCGACGATGAAGTGCTGATGGAACGGGGCGTAGGTGCGCTCGTCGACCAGGGCGCCGTACGGCGGCTGATGCCCTTCGGGGAAGTTCGTGACCACCATCACGCCGGTCGCCCGGATTTCGCACTCGATGCTGCCATCCTGGTAGAACCGCCAGTACACGAGGTACTCGTAGTTGGCGACGGTGGCGTGGAAAGAGATGACCAGCCGGCGCATCCGCCGCGTCTGCGCCCCGGCGACCTGGTCGACGTGCTTCCACAGCACCCCGTTGTCCTCCTCGTGCACGCAGATCGCGCGCGGGATGGCCCGCGGCTCGCCCCGGGTGTCGTGCAGCGCCGCGTCCAGGTAGCTGATCTCGCCGAGGCAGTCGCAGCCGCGCTCCAGCGACGTCGTCATGAAGCCAAGGCCCCATTCGCCGATGTCAAAGGCGGTCCGCCGGTAGTGGTCCGGGGTGGGATCCCGGTACGGCACCACCATCTCGGCCAGCGACAGCCGGTACGCGACCGGGCGGATCCTGCCGCCGTCGGAGTATCCGACCTGATGCAGGACCAGCCCCTCCCGGTAGTTGAAGCCGATCCGCAGCGACCAGTTCTGCCAGCGCAGCGCATGCCCTTCCAGACTGAACGAGGTTCCTTCAGGCTGGCCGATAACCAGCGGCCGGACGTCGGTGCGGAGCCGCTGCCCGGGAACCAGCATGGGCGCGTACTCGCCCATGCTGGCGGGCGGCTCGACCCGGCTGGTGTCACCGAGCTCCAGCAGCGTCATCTCGTTGAGATCGACCAGCGGGTGCAGGCCATTGACCGGGTGGGCGTACGGGTTGCCGCCGGCGGCGCCCCGGCGCCAGACGTCCACCCACCCCATCCGGCGCTTGCGGTGCCGCAGCGGGACGAGCGCGTGACCATAGGTCCAGGTGTCGAAGAGGACCAGATCCAGGTCGGTGATGCCGCGGTCGGCGAGCGCCGCGATCACCCGGTCGTCCCGGCGCAGCATGGCGTCCGCCTCGTGCCACTCATCGAGAGTCGCGTTCGGCTGCACGCCGGGCCGCCGGTCGAAGGAGGTCACCTCGTCACCGGTCAGCGAGACCGTCGCGGCGTACACCCGGCCGTCCGAGCGGTTCCAGCACACGACCTGGGCCTCCCGCCGGATCTCGTCGCCCGGCAGCCAGGCGGCCAGCGCGTCCTTGGCCGGCTCGCGTAGCTCGATGGACGCGAACCGCCAGGTGTCGCCGACCCCCCGGTCGCGGCGCAGGATCGCGGCGGCCTGCCGGAACTCGCCGGCCGACAGCGGGTCAAGCGGATGCCTGGCAGGGCCGGCGCCAGCGGGCGTCATCGCGGCTCCCCGCCGCCGCGGACGAACGCGGCGAGCTGCTCGGCCTGCGCCAGCCTGCTCGGCTCGTGCATGTACATCATGTGGCCCGCCTCGAAGTAGCCGAACTCCACATTGCGCGCCAGCTCGGCCGGGATCGCCAGGTGCGCGATGGTGTGCTCCGCGGCGAAGTACGGCGTCGCGGCGTCGTGATAGCCGCAGGCCACATACACCCGCATGTGCGGGTTGACCCGCATGGCCTCGGCGAGCTTGTCCGCGACGCTGACATGCTGGCCCTCGAATTCCTTGTAGGACCACGGCTGCACCCGGTCGGTCAGGGTCTCGTAGGACAAGTCGCTGGAGTAGCCCAGCTCGGCTCGCACGTAGTGATTGATCGCGGCGGTATAGGGGCCCATGATCGCGTCGATCGAGGGGTCGGTCGTCCAGTGCTCGCGGCCGTAGTCCGCGTCCCAGCCGGCGAACCTGCCGTCGATCCTGCCGACCGTTCGGCGCTCGTCGCGCAGCAGCTCGGTCAGGAACCTGACGTGCTCGGGCCGCAGGTTGACACGGTCGATGTAGTCGCCGGAGAGCCCGGTCAGCGCGGCCAGCCTGGTCACTGCCGCGGCGCGCTCGTCCGCGGTCAGGCGCGCACCGCGGCCCAGCACCCACGGGTAGTCGCGCCGCGCGTATGCCTCTGCCTCATCGAGTACCTCGCGCAGCGGCCGGTCTCCGTGCCGGCCGTGATAATGCGCGATCGCGGCGTAGGTCGGCAGGTACATAACGTACGGCTCGTCGTTGCCGTCGCTGAACTCCAGCGTGCCGCCATCTAGCACGGCCGAGATCAGGATCAGGCCGTTGAGGTAAAGGGCGCAGCGCTCCTGCAGGTACCGCGCGAGCCCGGCGGCGCGCAGCGTCCCGTACGACTCGCCGCAGATGTACTTCGGGGACATCCACCGGCCGTAACGCGTCGTCCACAGCCTGATCACCTCGCCGACGGACTCGACGTCCCCGCCGTATCCGTGGAAATCCCTGGACTTCTCGCCCTTGACCGCGCGGGAGTACCCGGTCGACACCGGGTCGATGAAGACAAGGTCTGAGTTCCTGAGCAGGGTCTCGGTGTTGTCGGCAAGGCCGTAGGGCGGCGGCAGCAGGTGGCCGGCGTCGCCCATCAGGACCCGGCGAGGTCCCAGCAGGCCGAGGTGCAGCCAGACACTCGATGAGCCAGGCCCGCCGTTGAAGGCGAACGTTACCGGGCGAGTCCGGACGTCGGCGTCGTCGAGCGTATAGGCGACAACGAACACCTCGGCCTTCGCCTCGGCGCCGTCGAACACCTCGTCGGTGTGCCCTTCCTGGCGGAGTACCAGGCGCCCGGCGATCACCGTGTAGCGCAGTTCCGCGCCGTCGATGGTGATCACGTGGCGTGTCGTAACCAGCTCATCCTTCGGGTCCTCGGCCTTCGGGACCGCGGCCTTCGGATCGTCGGCCTTCGGTGCCGCGGCAGCCGGATCGTGCCCGGCGGCCGGATCCTGAGCTGGCTTCGCCTGCGCTGCGTTGTCGGTCATGACTGCGGAGCCTAGCTATCCCAGCCTCGTTCCCGCCGATCGCCAGCCAGGCTCAGGGAACCAGTGCCGCCGCCACTCGTGTCGCCGCCGCGGCGATGAGCGCACGGAACAGGCTCAGGTCGTCGGCCGCCTCGGGATGCCACTGAACCCCGACGGCGAACGGGCAGCCGGGCGCATCAAGCTCCACTGCCTCGACTAGCCCGTCGCCGGACCAGGCAGTGGCGGTCAGGCCGTCGCCCAGCCGGTCCAGTGCCTGGTGGTGCTGGGTCGGAACCCCGTCGACCTGGGTCCGGCCGAGTATCCCGGCCAGCCCGCTGCCGACCGCGATCCGGACCGGGTGCGCGCCGTAGCGGCCCGGCGCAGGCGCGTGCCCGTGATGACCCACCAGATCCGGCACGTGCTGGTGCAGGGTGCCGCCCAGCACCACATTGATCACCTGAATGCCCCGGCAGATGCCGAGCACGGGCAGCCCGCGCTCCAGCGCGGCGGACAGCAGCGCGGCCTCGGCGGCGTCCCGGAAAGGCCGCACCGAGGTGGTCTCGGGATGGCGCCGCGCACGATACCGGGCGGGATCGATGTCGCCGCCGCCCGATAGCACCAGGCCATCCAGCCTGCCGATCATGTCCTCGATGCCGGGCACCGGCGGCAGCAGTACGGGCAGGCCTCCGGCCTCGGCGACCCGTTCCGGATAGCGCCGCGGCAGCACGACTGCCTCGGCGTCCCAGTTGCCCCAGCGCGCCTGCTCCTGATAGGCGCTGATCCCGATCACCGGTGCGATCCCCGCCTCGCCCGCCGGACTAACCAGCCTCACCTGAGCCTCCATCTCCCCGCTGCCCCGCGTCCCGTGATCAGAACGCTCATCCCGTGATCACGGAGGATATGACGGGTTCGGTGCCGCCGCGCCGAATCCCGGAACTCCGCCCGCGGCCTTCCGTTGACTGTCAAGGCTATTTACTACTGGATGATCACTGGCGTATCGTCCTTGTATGACAGCGTCACCCGAAGCCGAAGAAGCCGAAGCAACTGAAGAGGTCTCGATCCCGGCGCTGCTCCGGGCGGCCCGCGGGGCCTACGGCCATGCCGTGTCGGCCCGCCTCGCTGCCGCTGAGTTCGACGACATGCCGAGGAACGGGCCGTACGTGCTGGGCGGCATGGCGAACCACGGCGGATCGGCCGGCGACCTGATCCGGCAGCTTGGGGTCACCAAGCAGGCCGCCAGCCAGCTGATCGACACGCTCGTTATCCGCGGCTACCTCGAGCGACAGGTTAACCCCGAGGACCGGCGCCGGATGACGATCACCCTGACGGACCGGGGCCGCGCCGCCGCCAGGATTGTCCGGGCCGGGGTCGAGGCGGTCGACGCCGAGCTTTCCGGGCTGGTCACTGCGGCGGGGGTGGCCGGCCTGCGGGCCGGCCTGGTGGCGCTCTGCCAGATCAGGGAAGGAATGGAACACGGACATTGAGCCCGCGCACCGGCCGGTGAGCCCGCCGCGCGGCGCGGCGGCGCCGGTCAGCGGGCCGCTACAGCGGCGTCACGTAGGCGCCCGAAATCCCGCCGTCGACGAGGAACGATGACGCGGTGATGAACGACGCGTCGTCGCTGGCCAGGAACGCGACCGCCGCGGCGATCTCCTCAGGCTCGGCGAACCGGCCTGCCGGGATGTGCACGAGCCGCCGCGCGGCGCGCTCGGGGTCCTTGGCGAACAGGTCCCGCAGCAGCGGGGTGTTCACCGGGCCGGGGCAGAGCGCGTTCACCCGGATTCCCTCCCTCGCGAACTGCACGCCGAGCTCGCGGCTCATCGCCAGCACGCCGCCCTTGGACGCGGTGTAGGAGATCTGCGACGTCGCCGCGCCGAGCACCGCGACGAACGAGGCGGTGTTGATGATCGAGCCCCTGGCCTGCCGCTGCATGTACGGGATCACGTACTTGCAGCACAGATAGACGGAGGTGAGGTTGACCTCCTGCACCCGGCGCCAGGCGTCGAGGCCGGTGGTCAGGATCGAGTCATCCTCCGGCGGCGAAATGCCCGCATTATGGAACGAAATATCTATCCGCCCGTGCCGTGCGCTGACGGTCTCGTAGAGGCGCTGGACATCGTCAGAGTTCGACACGTCGGCCGCGATGAACGCGCCGCCTGTTTCCTCCGCCACTGCCTTACCCGCCGCCTCGTCGATGTCGACGGCAACCACGATCGCCCCCTCGGCGGCGAGCCTGCGCGCGCTGGCGAGCCCGATGCCGCTGCCCGCGCCGGTGACGACGGCGACCCGGTCCCGCAGCCGCCGCATGCCCGTGCCCGCCGCATCCGTGCCCGCCGCATCCGTGCCCGTGCTGCCCGTGGTCACCATGTCTGCTCATCCCTCCGTCGCGATGAAGACATTCTTGACCTCGGTGAACGCGTCGAGCGCGTCCGGCCCGAGCTCGCGGCCGAGCCCGGACTGCTTGAAGCCGCCGAACGGGGTGGAGTAGCGCACCGAGGAATGGGAGTTCACCGACAGGTTGCCGGTCTCCACCGCCCTGGCCACCCGGATCGCGCGGCCTATGTCCCTGGTCCAGATCGATCCGGAAAGCCCGTAGGGGGTGTCGTTGGCGAGCCGCACAGCGGCCGCCTCGTCGTCGAACGGCGTCACGGTCACTACCGGCCCGAACACCTCCTCGGTGTAGGCAGGGTCGTCCAGCCGGACCGGCGCGAGCACGGTCGGCGGGTACCAGTGCCCCGGCCCGCCGGGCGCCGTGCCGCGGAACGCGACAGGCGCGCCGTCCGGCACGTAGGACGCGACGCGGTCCCGGTGCGCGGCCGAGATCAGCGGGCCCATCTGCGTCCCCGCCGACGCCGGGTCGCCGACGGCGACGGCCTTGACCGCCGGCTCCAGCAGTTCCATGAAGCGGCCGAGGACCGAGCGCTGCACCAGGATCCGCGACCGGGAGCAGCAGTCCTGCCCGGCGTTGTCGAAGGCAGCTTGCGGCGCGGTCGCCGCCGCCTGCTCCAGGTCGGCGTCGGCGAACACGATGTTCGCGCTCTTACCGCCGAGTTCCAGGGTGACCCGCTTCACCCGGCGGGCGCAGCCGGCCATGATCTCACGGCCGACCTCGGTGGAGCCGGTGAACACGATCTTGCCGACGGCCGGATGGCCGACGAGCCGCTGCCCGACCACGCTGCCCTTGCCGGGCAGCACCTGGAACACGTCCTCGGGGATGCCCGCCGCCAGCGCGAGCTCGCCGATCCTGATCGCGGTCAGCGGCGTCAGCTCGGCCGGCTTGGCGATCACGGCGTTGCCTGCCGCCAGGGCCGGCGCCATCCCCCAGGACAGGATCGGCATCGGGAAGTTCCACGGCACGATCAGCCCGACCACGCCGATCGGCTCGGCGAACGTGACGTCCAGGCCGCCTGCCACCGGGATCTGCCGGCCGGATGCCCGCTCGGGCGCTGCCGAGTAGTAGGTGAGCACATCCCTGACCTGGCCCGCCTCCCAGCGTGCCTGGCCGACCGGGTGCCCGGCGCCGGCCACCTCCAGGCCGGCCAGCTCCTCGATGTGGGCGTCCACCGCGCTGGCGAACGCGCGCAGCAGGCCAGCCCGGTCGGCCGGCGCGATGGCGCGCCAGGCGACCTGGGCCGTGACCGCGCGCTCGATCGCGGCGTCGGTCTCCTGCACCGTGGTCCGCGCCACGGTGGTGACGATCTCCTCGGTGGCTGGGTTCACGACCGTGAACTCGGACATGCAGCTAGAGCCGCTCGAAGCAGCGCTGCAGCTCCCAGTCGGTCACCGCGGCGTCGTAGGCGGCCAGCTCCACCGTGGCGTAGTTGGCGTAGTGCTCCTGCACCTCGGTGCCGAACGACTGGGCGACGATATCGCTCCCGGACCACAGCTCGAGCGCGTCGCGCAGGGTGTGCGGCACCCGCGGGCCGGAGTCCAGGTAGGCGTTGCCCTCGTAGGCGGGCTCCAGCGGCAGCTCGTTGTCGATGCCGTGCAGCCCGGCGGCGATCATGGCGGCGATCGCCAGGTAGGGGTTCACGTCACCGCCAGGGGCGCGGTTCTCGCCGCGCAGCGAGGCTCCGTGGCCGACCAGCCGCAGCGCGCAGGTGCGGTTGTCCACCCCCCAGCGCACGGCGGTCGGCGCGAAGCTGCCGAGCACGTAGCGCTTGTAGGAGTTGATGTTCGGCGCGTAGCACAGCGTCAGCTCACGCAGCGCGGCGAGCTGGCCGGCCAGGAAGTGCTCGCCGAGCTTGGACAGCCCGTGCGGCCCGTGCCCGGCGAGTACCGCCGTGCCGTCCTCGCCGACCAGGGAGAGATGGATATGGCAGGAGTTGCCCTCGCGTTCGTTGGGCTTGGCCATGAACGTGATGCTCATCCCGGCCTGCGCGGCGATCTCCTTCGACCCGGTCTTGTAGATCGAGTGGTTGTCACAGGTGGTAACCGCGTCGGCGTACCGGAACGCGATCTCGTGCTGGCCGAGATTGCACTCGCCCTTCGCCGACTCCACGTAGAGTCCCGCGCCGGCCATCCCGTTGCGGATCGCGCGCAGCAGCGGCTCGACCCGCGAGGTGCCGAGGATCGAGTAGTCGACGTTGTACTGGTTGCCGGGCACCAGGTTGCGGTAGCCCTTCCCGGCCGCCTGCTCGTAGGTGTCCCGGTAGACGATGAACTCGAGCTCGGTGCCCGCCATCGCCTGCCAGCCGCGTGCCGCCAGCCGGTCGGTCTGCGCCTTGAGTATCTGCCGCGGCGAGGCCAGCACCGGGGTGCCGTCCAGCCAGGTCAGATCAGCGAGGACGAGCGCCGTGGCCTCGTGCCAGGGCATATGGCGCAGCGTGCTCATGTCCGGCACCAGCATGAAGTCGCCGTAGCCGCGGTCCCATGAGGACATCGCGTACCCGTCGACGGTGTTCATGTCGACGTCCACGGCGAGCAGGTAGTTACAGCCCTCCGAGTAGTGCTGGACGACCTCGCTGAGGAAGTACTCCGCCGACAGGCGCTTGCCCTGCAGGCGGCCCTGCATGTCGGTGAAGGCCAGGATCACCGTGTCGATCTCGCCCGTGCCGTAGCCCGTGCGCAGTCTCTCCAGCGTCATCATGCCGTGCCGCAGCCGCGCGGCATCGTCGCCGCCATGACCTGTCATCGGTGCTCCATCCTCGAGGTTGCTCCTTGCTGACCAAGCTCACGGTAGGCCGGGGGGCCGCTCAGGTTTCGAGTTCCCGCTCGATAGCCGCGAGTTCCTCCGGCGTGCCCTGCACCCTCGGCCCGGTGAACCACTTGCGGGCGGACACGAGCCAGTAGATACCCGCGAAGCCGACAACGACGACCACGGCGACCACGGTGTAGTTGAAGTTCGTCGCCGTGATCGGACTGACGGTCGGCAGCATGAACAGGATCGTGATGAAGATCACCCAGATCACGGCGATGGTGCCGATCGGCACGCTCCACCTGCCGAGATGCCAGGGGCCGCGGCGGAAGTCCGCGCCCTGGCGAAGCCGCAGGAACGTCGGCAGCACATAGGCGATATACAGGCCGATAACCGCGATGGACGTCACGGCGGCGTAGGCAGTGGGGTTCCACAGGTACGGCAGGCCGAGCACGAAAGCGAACACCGCGGCCAGCCAGATGGCGTTGGTCGGGGTCCTGGTCCGCTTGTTGACCCGGTGCCAGAAACTAGAGGCAGGCAGCGCGCCGTCGCGGGAGAACGCGTAGATCATCCGGGAGTTCGCTGTCACCGAGGACATGCCGCAGAAGAGCTGCGCGCCGATCGCGATCAGCAGCAGCAGCTTCCCGATGGTGAGCCCGGCCGCGTCGATGAAGATCTGGGCAGGCGGGACGCCGGTGGGCGAGGTCGCCTCTGCGGAGTAGTGCTGGATCGCGAAGGTGATCCCGATCAGCAGGATCCAGCCGGCGAAGAGCGAAACGATGATCGAACTCACGATGCCGCGGGGACCGCTGCGCGCCGCGTTGTGGGTTTCCTCGGTCATGTGCGCGGAGGCGTCATAGCCGGTGAAGGTGTACTGCGCGAGCAGCAGGCCGAGCAGGACGACGTAGAAGGTGCTGTGCCATCCCGTGTTGTTGACGATGTGCGTGAAGACGGTGCTGGCCGACTGATGATGGGTCGGCTTGAGGGTGAGCACGCCGACGATGATCAGGACGCCGACGATATGCCACCAGACGCTGATGTCGTTCAGCGTGGCGACCAGCCGCACCCCGAACTGGTTCAGGATGCCGTGCAGCAGCAGCACGAGGCCGAAGATCAGGATCGTGTGGCCGGGGGTCGCAGCGAAGCTCCACTGCAGGTCGAGGAAGGCGTTGATGAAGAACGCGGCGCCGAAGTCGATGCCCGCGGTCACCGCGACCTGGCCCAGGAAGTTGAACCAGCCGGTGAACCAGGACCAGGCAGGCCCGCTCGTCCCCGGCGCGAGCTTGGCCGACCAGTAGTAGAGGCCGCCTGCGGTCGGGAAGCTGGAGCACACCTCGGCCATGGACAAGCCGACGAACAGGGTCATGATCCCGACGAACGGCCAGCCCCAGACGATGACCGCCGGTCCGCCGGTGTTCATGCCGTAGCCGTACAGGGTCAGGCAGCCGGACAGGATCGAGATGATGGTGAACGACACGGCGAAGTTGGAGAAGCCCGACATCCGCCTGCGCAGTTCCTGGGCGTAGCCGAGCTGATGGAGGGTTGCTTCGTCACTGCTCAGCGGTGCTGGGGCCGCCCGATCATTAACCGACACGACATGCTCCTTGGGTCAGGGACTGTGCCGCACTGCTGGTTCAGAACTGCCGGTGGTTCAGGACTAACGGTGGGTAAGGACTGCTGGTCCGGAACTGCCGGGTCACCGCCCGGTGAGGCTGGCCGATCAGGAATTCAATGGTCTAATATCAGACCAATGATCGACAGGTCTGGGGCAATGTCAAGGCCCAGGAAGCAGAATTAACACGGGCGCCACATCGCCGCCGGCATCCGGGCGCGGCGGGGTTTAAGTCGTGAGCACGCGCCCCGATCTCTCCGCCGTCCTGCGGCCGGTGCGCGAGGGCAACGCGTTCGAGGAGACTGTCGAGCGGCTTCTCGCCGTCATCAAGCTCGGCCTGGTCGGTCCCGGCGAGCGCCTCCCGGCGGAGCGAGAGCTGGCCGGGCAGCTCGGCATCAGCCGCCTGACGCTGCGGGAGGCTATCGGCGAGCTCCAGCATGCCGGGTACGTGAAGTCCCGGCGCGGGCGCTTTGGCGGTACGTTCATCACCTACACCCCGCCGGTGCCAGGTAAGGGCGAGCTGCGCCGGCTGGCCCGCGAGGACGGCGCCAGGCTGGCTGACGCGCTGACGTTCCGGCTCGTCGTGGAAACCGGGGCCGCAGAGGCGCTGGCCAGGATATGCGCCCGGCCGACCCCCCCACCGGAAGCCGCCGACCGGGCCAGCACCGAACATGCGCCCGGCCCCACCGGCCAGAACAACACCGAAAGCCCGCCCGACGTCGAAAGCTTGCGGGCCACGCTGCTCGCCAGGCTCGCCGACGTCAACGACGCGTCACCGCAGGATTACCGGCGGCTTGACACCCTGTTCCACCTGTCCATCGCCGAGCTCAGCGGCTCAAGCCTGCTGGCCGCCGCGGCTACCGACGCGCGGATGCGGCTGAACGACCTGCTGAACGCGATCCCGGTGCTGCGGCGCAACATCGCCCACACGGCCGGCCAGCATGCCGCCATCGTGGACGCAATCCTGGCCGGGGACGCCGAGCTCGCCCGCCGCGCGGTCGCCGAGCACCTGGAAGGCACCGCCGCCCTGCTCCGCGGCTTCCTCGCCTGACCCGGCTGGCCGGCCGGCCGGCCAGCAGCCGCGGCTCCAATGACGTGGCTGGGACTCCCGCCGCCAGGTCGGTAGCCCGCTCCAGAGCGCTGTGCGCGGAGGCGCCCTCGGCGGTGACCCGGCCATCGGGCCCGAGCCAGCCGCGATCGGCCAGCCGGGACGCCGCCAGGTCCCAGGCATCGTCGGCCCAGCCGCGGCCGGGCTGCAGGACCTCGCGCGAGAGATCCATTCCGGCCCGCATCACCAGTGCCTCGCAGCCGTCCAGGCCAGCCGCGACCAGCGCGGCCACATGCCCGTCGCCGCGGTGCTCGCGGAGCACGGTCACCGCCTGCCACAGCCGGGCCAGCGGCTCCCCGGGAACGGGCAGCGCGGCATTCGCCGCGGCAAGCACCCGGCCCGCGCAGTCGATACCGTCGATGACCCCGGTCAGCAGGCTGGCCGCTGCCGCCGCAGCGGCCCCGAGATCCCCGTTCTGCCCGGAAAGCGCCGGGGCCGCCGGGGACGGGGCCGCAGGGCCGCGGAGGTCCTGGTCGGACAGCAGCCTGGCCAGCGCCGCCACGGCGCCCGCGGACCTGGCCTGCAGGGCGGCCTCCGGGGTAATGAGATCCCAGATCGCGGGCAGCGCCCTGGCCACCATCGCCGGGGCAAAGCTGAAGAACGCGGCCGTGACCGGCGCGGCGCCGACCCGGCCGAGCGGGGCGGCGCGGCCCGCGAAGTAGCCGCGCCAGAAACCGCGCAGCCCGGCGTCAGCGAACGCCGAGCGGGCCTCCGGCGCGAAATAGGTGACCGCGTGGACCGGCTCGAAAAGGGTCCACATCTGCCGCGCGGCGCGCGCTGCGTCGGTCATGAGCCTCCTGACGAAGCCGGTCGGGCACCCGGTTTGCGGGCCGGAATGTATTTACGGCACAATGATGTTGTGAAAAGCATGGGACTGGTCAGCGGAGCGGCACCCGGCGGCGCCGGGCGCGGCATCGCGCCCGCGACCGCCATGCTGCCCGCGACCGCCATGCTGCCCGCGACCGCCATGCTGCCCGTGACCGCCATGCTGCCCGTGACCGCCGTGCCATCCCGGCCAGACTCCGCCAGGACCGAGCATGCGCCGGCCGCACCCGCTCAGGGTACGGCTAGTCAGGGCGCGGGCGCTCAGGCGGGTAACGAACGCGGCACACGGGCCAGGATTGCCCGGCTGATCCTGGAGAACGGCCCGGCGACGGCGACAGGGCTGAGCGCCAGGCTCGGCCTCACCCCGGCCGCGGTACGGCGGCACCTGGACAACCTGATCGCCGACGGCATGATCGAGGCCAGGACCGCGCGGCCGGCCCGGGCGAGGGGTCGCGGCCGCCCGGCCCGGCTGTTCGCCATCACCGACGCCGGGCGCAGCGCCTTCGAGCACGCCTACGACGACCTGGCGACCAGCGCCCTGCGGTTCCTGGCCGAGCGGGCAGGACCGGACGCGGTCGCCGAGTTCGCCAGGAGGCAGATCGCCGACCTGGAAAGCCGGTACCGCGAGGCGGTCGGCTCCGGCTCACCCAGCGAGCGAGTGCGGGCACTCGCCGAGGCGCTGTCGGCGGACGGCTACGCCGCGTCGGCCAGCGGCGCGCCGGCAGCGGGCGGCGGCGAGCAGCTCTGCCAGCACCACTGCCCGGTGGCGCACGTGGCCGCCGAGTACCCCCAGCTGTGCGAGGCGGAGACCGAGGCCTTCGGCCGCCTGCTCGGAACCCCCGTGCAGCGGCTCGCGACCATCGCCCACGGCGACGGGGTCTGCACCACGCACGTCACCCCGCCATCACTACTGAAATCGCACAGCACGGCTCAAGCCCCCAGCACCGCTACTACGGCTACTACGGCTAACAAATCCGGAGGCATCTCCGCATGACAACGACGACGACTCACCCCGAGCTCGACGGCCTCGGCACCTATAAGTTCGGCTGGTCCGACTCGGACGCGGCCGGCGCGACCGCGCGCCGCGGCCTGTCCGAGGAGGTCGTCCGCAACATCTCGGCGCTGAAGGACGAGCCGGACTGGATGCTGGAGCTGCGGCTGAAGGGCCTCAAGCTGTTCCGCCGCAAGCCCATGCCGAGCTGGGGCTCCGACCTTTCCGGCATCGACTTCGAGAACATCAAGTACTTCGTCCGGTCGACCGAGAAGCAGGCAGAGAGCTGGGAAGATCTGCCCGCCGACATCAAGAACACCTACGACCGGCTCGGCATCCCCGAGGCGGAGAAGCAGCGCCTGGTGGCCGGCGTGGCCGCGCAATATGAAAGCGAGGTCGTCTACCACAAGATCCGCGAGGACCTTGAGGAGAAGGGCGTCATCTTCAAGGACACCGACACCGCGCTGCGCGAGCACCCCGAGCTTTTCCAGGAATACTTCGCCACGGTGATCCCGGTCGGCGACAACAAGTTCGCCGCGCTGAACACCGCGGTCTGGTCCGGCGGCAGCTTCATCTACGTGCCCAAGAACGTGCACGTGGACATCCCGCTGCAGGCCTACTTCCGGATCAACACCGAGAACATGGGCCAGTTCGAGCGCACGCTGATCATCGTCGACGAGGGCGCCAGCGTGCATTACGTCGAGGGCTGCACCGCGCCGATCTACTCCTCAGACTCGCTGCACTCCGCGGTCGTCGAGATCATCGTGAAGGCCGGCGCGCACTGCCGCTACACGACGATCCAGAACTGGTCGAACAACGTCTACAACCTGGTCACCAAGCGGGCCATCGCGCAGGCTGGCGCCAGCATGGAATGGGTCGACGGGAACATCGGCTCCAAGGTGACCATGAAGTACCCGGCGGTCTACCTGATGGGCGAGCACGCCAGGGGCGAGACGCTGTCGGTGGCCTTCGCCGGCACCGGCCAGCACCAGGACGCGGGCGCGAAGATGGTGCACTGCGCGCCGAACACGTCGTCCTCGATCGTGTCCAAGTCCGTGGCGAGGGCAGGCGGCCGCACCTCCTACCGCGGCCTGGTCCAGGTGCAGGAGGGCGCCACGCACTCGAAGTCCACCGTGAAGTGCGACGCGCTGCTCATCGACGCCATCAGCCGGTCGGACACCTATCCCTACGTGGACGTACGTGAGGATGACGTCGAGATGGGCCACGAGGCCACCGTTTCGAAAATATCCGATGACCAGCTTTTCTACCTGATGAGCCGTGGCATGACCGAGGACGAGGCGATGGCCACGATCGTGCGCGGCTTCGTCGAGCCGATCGCGCGCGAGCTGCCGATGGAATACGCGCTCGAGCTGAACCGGCTGATCGAGCTCCAGATGGAGGGGGCAGTCGGCTGATGACGAACCTTCAGGAGGCCGTCGAGACGACGGCCCCCGTGTCGAGGCTGCACGAACGGCGGTCTTACGACCCGGCCGACTTCGGCGTGCCCAGCGGCCGCGAGGAGGAGTGGAGATTCACGCCGCTCCGCCGGCTGCGGGGGCTGCACGCGGATGCATCGCTCCGTGACGGCAAGGTACGTGTCGCTGTCGATGCCGCTCCGGATGTCGCCGTTGAGCTTGCGCAACACGGCGACCCCCGGCTCGGCATCGCCTGCGTGCCTGCTGACCGGGTCAGTGCCCGGGCGTTCGCGTCGTTCACGGACGCGACTGTCGTCACGGTGCCTGCCGGGGCGGAAAGCACGGAGCCGACGTGGATCTCTGTTCGGGGCGAGGATGCTGCCGGGGCGGCAGCCGGGCACCTGCTGATCGATGTGCGGGCGAATGCACGGGCGGTCGTCGTGCTGGAATACGGGGGGTCGGCTACGTATGCGGACAACGTCGAGCTGATCGTCGGTGACGGGGCGTCGCTTGCGTTCGTCTCGCTGCAGGACTGGGCGGACGACGCGGTGCACCTATCGTCTCATTACGTCCAGGTCGGCAGGGACGCGAAGATCACGCACACGGCGGTGACACTGGGCGGCGGCGTCGTCAGGCTCGCTCCGTCGGTTCGCTATGCGGGCCCCGGCGGGGACGCGGAGCTGCGCGGGCTGTACTTCGCCGACGCCGGCCAGCATCTGGAGCACCGGCTGCTGGTAGATCATGGCGAGCGCAACTGCCGCAGCCGGGTGACCTACAAGGGCGCGCTGCAGGGCCAGGACGCACACGCTGTCTGGATCGGCGACGTGATCATCCGGGCCGAGGCGACCGGCACCGACACCTACGAGTACAACAGGAACCTGGTGCTGACCGAGGGCACCCGGGTCGACTCCGTGCCGAACCTGGAGATCCTCACCGGCGAGGTCATCGGAGCGGGGCACGCCAGTGCCAGCGGGCGGCTGGAGGACCATCACCTGTTCTACCTGATGGCCCGCGGCATCCCACAGGCCGAGGCGCGCCGCCTGGTGATCCGCGGCTTCTTCGGGGAGCTGATCGAGAAGATCGAGGTGCCCGAGCTGCACGCGCGGATCGCGGCGGCGGTCGAGGCGGAGCTGGCATGACCCAGCTCGCCGCGTTCACCCGCGCCTGCTCGCTGTCCGACGTGCCCGCGGAGGGCGCGCTCGGCGTGCTGGTGCGCGACACGCCCGTCGCCATCATCCGGACCGGCGGCGAGGTATTCGCGCTCAGGGACGTGTGCTCGCACGAGGAGGTCCCGCTGTCCGAGGGCGAGATCTACGATCACACGGTCGAGTGCTGGCTGCACGGATCCTGCTTCGACCTGCGCTCCGGCCAGCCCACTGGCCCGCCGGCGACCAGGCCGGTTCCCACCTACCCCGTGCAGATCGACGGCGACGACGTCTATATCGCGCTCGCCGCCCAACCAGACCAGGAGAGATGATGTCCACCCTTGAGATCCGCGACCTGCACGCGAGCGTGACGGACGCGGCCGGTAACAGCCAGGAGATCCTGCGCGGTGTCGACCTGGTCGTCCGGGCCGGGGAGACGCACGCCATCATGGGGCCGAATGGCTCGGGCAAGTCGACGCTGGCCTACGCCATCGCCGGTCACCCCAAGTACAAGGTCACCCAGGGCTCGGTCACGCTGGACGGCGAGGACGTGCTGGCGATGAGCGTGGACGCCCGCGCCAGGGCCGGGCTGTTCCTGGCGATGCAGTACCCGGCTGAGGTGCCCGGCGTATCGGTGTCGAACTTCCTGCGCACCGCGATCACCGCGGTCCGCGGCGAGGCGCCGAAGATCCGGCTGTTCCTGAAGGAGATGCAGTCGGCCATGGCCGACCTGTCCATCGACCCGGTCTTCGCCCAGCGCAACGTCAACGAGGGCTTCTCCGGCGGGGAGAAGAAGCGGCACGAGATCCTGCAACTCCAGCTGCTCAACCCGAAGATCGCCATCCTGGACGAAACCGACTCCGGGCTGGATATCGACGCGCTGAAGGTGGTCGCCGACGGCGTCAACAGGTTCCGCGAGCAGGAGGGTCACGGCGTGCTGCTGATCACCCACTACACGAGGATCCTGCGGTACGTGCGGCCCGACTTCGTGCATGTCTTCGTCGGCGGCAGGATCGTCAAGCAAGGCGGACCCGAGCTGGCCGAGGAGCTGGAAACCAGCGGGTACGAGGAGTTCGTGAAGGCCAGCGCGGCATGACGGCCACCGGGTACGTGACGGCCGGCAGCGCGGCGGGGGACCGGGCGGCGGGGGACGGAGTCGTGGCCGGTGACGGCGCGGCGTTCGACGTCGCCGCCGTCAGGGCCGATTTCCCCATCCTGACCAGGACCGTGCGCGGCGGCCGGCCGCTGATCTACCTGGACTCCGGCGCCACCGCGCACAAGCCGCGGCAGGTACTCGACGCCGAGCGCGAGTTCTACACCAGGCATAACTCGGCCGCGCACCGCGGCGCCCACCTGCTCGGCGAGGAGGCCACCGACGCCTACGAGGGCGCGCGGGCCCGGGTCGCGGCGTTCATCGGCGCGGACCCCGGCGAGATCGTGTTCACCAAGAGCGCGACCGAGTCGCTGAACCTGGTCGCCTACGCGATGAGCAACGCGGCCACCGCCGGGCCGGAGGCCGCGCGGTTCCGCGTCGGCCCCGGCGACGAGGTGCTCGTCACCGAGATGGAGCACCACGCCAACCTGGTGCCCTGGCAGCAGCTGTGCCAGCGCACCGGCGCCACGCTGCGCTGGTTCGGCGTGACCCAGGACGGCCGCCTGGACCTGAGCAACGCCGACGACCTGATCAACGACAGGACCAGGGTCGTCGCCGTCACCCACCAGTCCAACGTGACAGGCACGGTCCCGCCGGTCGGCGAGATCGCCGCGCTGGCGCACGCCCGCGGCGCGCTGGTGGTGGCGGACGGCGCGCAGTCGGTGCCGCATCAGGCGGTGAACGTGGCCGCGCTCGGCCCGGATTTCCTGGCGTTCTCCGCGCACAAGATGCTCGGCCCCTCGGGGATCGGGGTGCTGTGGGGACGGCGCGGGCTGCTCGAGGCGATGCCGCCCTTCGTTACCGGCGGCTCGATGATCGAGGTCGTCCAGATGGAGGGCTCGACGTTCCTGCCGCCGCCGGAGCGGTTCGAGGCCGGGGTGCCCGCTGCCGCCCAGGCGGTCGGGCTCGCCGCGGCCTGCGACTACCTCGACGCACTCGGCATGCCGAGCGTGGCGAGGCATGAGGAGGAGCTGACCGCGCGGGCGCTTGAGGCACTCGGCGGCATCGGCGGGGTACGCATCCTGGGACCGCTGACCACCGAGCACCGGGGCGGCGCGGTGTCCTTTACCGTCGACGGCATCCATCCGCACGATGTCGGGCAGGTCCTCGACGAGCTGGGGATAGCGGTACGGACCGGCCACCACTGTGCCTGGCCGCTGCACCGGGCGCTGGGCGCCCAGTCGAGCACCCGGGCGACGTTCTACGTCTACAACACTCCCGACGAGGTCGACGCGCTGGCCGACGGCGTGCGGCAGGCCCAGAAATTCTTCACGCCGTGACCGGGATCACCCGCCGCCGGGGCGGCGGGACCAGCCGGCCCGCTGCCCAGCGCGGCGGAACACGCGGGCACGGTCCCGGCGTTCAAGGCGGCGTGACGAGGAAGGGCGTTAGCTGCGGCGCGGCGGAGAAGGCGGCGAGATGAAGTTCGAGTCCCTGTACCAGGAGATCATCCTGGACCACTACCGCAACCCGCATAACAAGGGCCTGCGGGAACCCTTTGACGCCGAGGTTCACCACGTCAATCCGACCTGCGGCGACGAGGTGACGCTCCGGGTAACGCTGAAGGAGGCCGGCGGCGAGCCCGCCGTCGGGGACGTGTCCTACGACGCGCTCGGCTGCTCGATCAGCCAGGCCAGCGCGTCCGTGATGAGCGACCTGATCATCGGCAAGACCGTGCGCGAGGCGATGGAGATCAGCGACGCGTTCCTCGCGCTGATGCAGTCCAGGGGCGAGGGCGAGCCGGACGAGGACGTGCTCGGTGACGCCGTTGCCTTCGAGGGAGTATCGGTGTACCCGGCCAGGATCAAGTGCGCCCTGCTCGGCTGGATGGCCTGGAAGGACGCGACCGGGCGCGCGCTGGACGGACCGGCCGGCGGCAATCCCGCCGACGGCAAGCCTGCCGGCGGGACGCCCGCCGACGGTGATCAAGCGAGGGAACAGGCTAACGGCCAGGCTGGAAACGGCCGCAGGGCCGCCGCGGCGGCGAGGGAGCAGACATGACGGAGAACGCGGTCGGCGTGGCCGGCCAGGAACTTGACCAGCAGACCGAGGCCGGCCTGGCCGGCCAGGAGCTTGACCAGGAACCGGGTCACGAGGACGCGTTCGGCCTGGCCGGCCAGGAACTTGACCAGGAGACCGAGGATCTGCTCGAGGCGCTGCGGGACGTGGTCGACCCCGAGCTCGGCGTTAATGTCGTCGATCTGGGCCTTATTTACGGCGTGACGCTTGGCGATGACCGGGTCGCGACCATCGACATGACCCTGACCAGCGCCGCGTGCCCGCTGACCGACGTCATCGAGGATCAGACCCGGGTCGCCCTTGATGGCCTGGTCAATGACTTCCGGATCAACTGGGTCTGGCTGCCGCCGTGGGGTCCCGACAAGATCACCGAGGACGGCCGCGAGCAGCTCAGGGCACTCGGCTTCAACGTCTGACCCGGTCCCTGCCCGCAGGTGGCCTAGCCTGTGGGGATGCCCGAGCCGCAGGAACAGGCCATGTCGCTGACCGAGTGGCTCGTGCTGTGCCTAGTCAGCGAGCAGCCAACGCACGGCTTCGCCGTCGCCAGGCTCCTTGCCACCGATGGCAGCATCGGACAGGTCTGGCGAGTGCCCAAGCCGGTCATCTACCGCGCCCTGCAGCGCCTGGAATCCCTTGCCCTGATTCAGGCGGCCGGGCAGCAGCCGACTCGCGAGGGCCCGGTCCGCTCCCTTGTCGCGGTCACGCCCGCCGGGCGCGCTGCCGCCTCCTCGTGGCTGGCCCGGCCGGTGGCACACGCCAGGGACGTCCGATCGGAGCTGCTGGTCAAGCTGGCGCTGCTCGACCGGGCCGGCGTGTCCGCCGCGGCACTGCTGGAAGCTCAGCGGCAGCTGCTCGTTCCGATAGCCGCGGCGCTGGGCGAGCGGCTGGCCGCGGCCAGCGGGTTCGAGCGCACGCTCGCGCTATGGCGGCACGAGACCGTTTCCGCAACGCTGCGTTTCCTCGACGCCGCGATGCCCGCCCGGGTGGGCTGACCTGCCGGGCGATCTTGCCGGCAGGCAGCGACTTCGCTGGCCGGGAACACGGCCCGGATCTGGCCTCGCCGGCCTCTTGTGCCGGTCCGGCCCTTTGTAGTCTCATTGGGACTACTGGCAGGCGCGGCTGCTACATGCCCCCGGCACGGCGGGGCACGGATCGCAGTCTGTGCGCCGAGGCGCGACACGGGAGTTGAGTATCCATGACTGTGACACTGGACCGGACTGTCGAAGAGTTCATCGGCGTGCCGCGTCAGCTGTTCATCAACGGGCAGTGGGCAGACGCGGCGTCGGGCAAGACGTTCGATACCCCCAACCCGGCGACCGGCGAGACCCTCGCGCGGGTCGCGGAGGGCGACGCCGAAGACATCAACCGGGCGGTGCGGGCAGCGCGGGCGGCGTTCGAGGATGGCCCGTGGAGCCGGATGAGCCCGTCGGAGCGCGGCCGGATCATCTGGCGGATCGGTGACCTGATCCTGGAGCACGCCGATGAGCTGGCGCAGCTGGAGTCCCTCGATAACGGCAAGCCGTTCGCCGTGGCGCGGGCCGCTGACGTGCCGCTGGCCGCGGACTTGTTCCATTACATGGCCGGGTGGGCCACGAAGATCGAGGGCAACACGATCAGCATCTCGGTGCCGTACATGCCGGGCGCGAACTTCCACTCCTACACGCTGCGGGAGCCGCTGGGCGTGGTCGGGCAGATCATCCCGTGGAACTTCCCGCTGCTGATGGCGGCGTGGAAGCTCGGGCCGGCGCTGGCCACGGGCAACACGGTGGTGCTCAAGCCGGCCGAGCAAACCCCGCTGACCGCGCTGCGGCTCGCCGGGCTGATCGCCGAGGCGGGCGTGCCGGACGGCGTGGTGAACGTCGTGCCGGGCTTCGGCGAGACCGCCGGGGCGGCGCTGGCCGCGCACATGGACGTCAACAAGGTCGCCTTCACCGGCTCCACCGCGGTCGGCAAGCTGATCGTCGCCGCCGCCGGCGCCAGCAACCTCAAGAAGCTCACCCTCGAGCTCGGCGGCAAGAGCCCCAACATCGTGTTCGACGACGCGGAGGACAACGCGATCGAGGGCGCCGCGAACGCGATCTTCTTCAACCAAGGGCAGTGCTGCGTCGCAGGGTCACGGCTGTTCGTGCAGGAGAGCCGCTACGACGAGGTCGTCGACGGCGTCGCCGAGATCGCCAAGTCCATCAAGCTCGGTGCCGGGATGGACCCGGGCACCCAGATGGGGCCGCTGGTCTCCGACGAGCAGTTCCGCCGGGTCACCGGGTTCCTTGAGTCCGGCCGGGCCGACGGCGCGACCGCGCTGGCGGGCGGCGGCCGGTTCGGCGACCGCGGCTACTTCATCGAGCCGACCGTGCTGACGAACACCCGCCCGGACATGAAGGTCGTCCGCGAGGAGATCTTCGGCCCGGTCGTCGTCGCCGCCCCGTTCAGCAGCCTGGATGAGATCGCCGCCGTGGCGAATGACTCCGAGTACGGCCTCGGCGCGGGGATCTGGACCAGGGATATCTCCAAGGCGCATGCGCTGGCGAAGAAGCTGCGGGCGGGCACGGTGTGGATTAACTGCTACAACGTGTTCGACGCCTCGCTGCCGTTCGGCGGGTACAAGCAGTCGGGCTGGGGCCGCGAGATGGGCCACCAGGTCCTCGAGGCCTACACCGAGGTCAAGGCCGTCACCGCGCAACTGTAGACAGCCCAGCGGTAACAGCCCAGCGGTAACAGCCCAGCCGTGACCGAGCGGCTGCGCACCGGGGCGGGCCCTGCCGGGCCCGTCCCGGTCGCCGGGGATGTCGATGCCGAGATCGTCGTCGCTGGCATCGATGCCGAGATCATGGTCAACTGGCTAGCGCTGCGATCCAATCCGGATCTCCGCGCCGGGAACGCCACGGCTGCGATCGACCGCCTGCTCGACGACAGGCTCCGTCGCAGCGCTGGCCAGGCCGCGGCAACCGGTCGCGCCGTGCTCGGCCAGCCCGCCCAGGCGGACCGGGTCGGCCTGCCGGAACGGGATGTGGCCGCATGCCTGCCGGAGCGGGATGTGGGGGCATGCTTCCCCGGGCAGGAGACAGCAGCTGGCCTGTCCGTGCCGACGGCCGCGGTCGGTCCGCGCGCCCGGCGGGCGGCCATCGTCGCCGCGCTTGAGCTGATCTTCTCCCCGGCCGGTGACGCCGGCGGATCCCCGGCCGGTGACGCCGGCGGGAACGCGCCGGGTCGTTAGCGTCCGCGACGCGTGCCGCGCGGGCACCGCCGCGACGCGTGCCGCGCGGGCACCGCCGAGGCGCGGTTAAGCGGGGAGCCAGGACGCGGTTAAGCGGGGATGAGTCGCGCCGCGCGGCCCTGGTGGGCTAGCCTGGACTTCGTCATGATGCGCGCGCTGCTTCTTCCCGGCCGCGGCGAGGCCCGGTAGCAAATCCGGTCGGCCCCTCGCCGCGGGCCGTTTGCTGCGCCGACCGACTTCCCCTCCGGTCATTGATCCCAGGAGCAGCAGCGTCATGAGCAATCCAAGCAGCCAGCGTCCGTCCGGCATGCCATGCCACCGTTACCAGCCCTTCCCCGTTATCGACCTGCCCGACCGGCAATGGCCGTCGCGCACCATTACCGCCGCACCGCGGTGGCTGTCGACCGACCTGCGCGACGGCAATCAGGCACTGATCGACCCGATGAACGCCGCGAGAAAGCGGGCGATGTTCGACCTCCTGGTAGGCATGGGCTACAAGGAGATCGAGGTCGGCTTCCCGGCAGCCAGTCAGACCGACTTCGATTTCATCCGCAGCCTGATCGAGAGCGGCTCGGTGCCCGACGATGTCCGCATCTCGGTGCTCACCCAGGCACGCGAGGAGCTCATCGAGCGCACGGTGCGGTCACTGGCCGGGGCCCGGCAGGCCACCGTTCACCTGTACAACGCCGCCGCGCCGATGTTCCGCCGGGTGGTCTTCGGCTGGGACGGTGATGGCCGGGCCGAATGCAAGGCCGTGGCCGTCGAGGGCACTCGCGCGGTGATCAAGTTCGCCGAGACCTACCTGCCGGATACCGACTTCGGCTACGAGTACTCGCCCGAGATCTTCATGGACACCGAGCTCGACTTCTCCCTGGAGATCTGCGAGGCGGTGATGGACGTCTGGCAGCCAGGCCACGACCGTGAGATCGTGCTCAACCTGCCATGCACGGTCGAGCGCTCGACGCCTAATGTCTACGCGGACCAGATCGAGTGGATCAGCAGGCAGTTCAGCCGGCGCGAGTACATCGCGCTCTCCGTGCACACGCACAATGACCGGGGCACCGCGACCGCCGACGCCGAGCTCGCCATGCTGGCCGGCGCCCAGCGCGTCGAGGGCTGCCTGTTCGGTAACGGCGAGCGGTCCGGCAATGTCGACCTGGTGACCCTCGGCCTGAACCTCTACAGCCAGGGCATCGACCCGATGATCGATTTCAGCGATATCGACGAGATCCGGCGTACCGCCGAGTATTGCAACCGGATCAGCGTGCACGAGCGCCATCCTTACGCCGGGGACCTGGTCTACACCTCGTTCTCCGGCTCGCATCAGGACGCCATCAAGAAGGGATTCGACCATCTGGACGCCGCCGCGACCGCGGCGGGCAAGCCGGTCAGCGAGATGCCGTGGGCCATGCCGTACCTGCCGATCGACCCCAAGGACGTCGGTCGCTCATACGAGGCAGTGATCCGGGTGAACTCTCAGTCCGGCAAGGGTGGCGTCGCTTACATCATGAAGGCCGACCACAAGCTTGACCTGCCGAGACGGCTGCAGATCGAGTTCAGCCACGTCATCCAGCGGCACACCGACGGGGAGGGCGGCGAGGTTGACGCGGCGCGTATGTGGCAGATATTCGCGGGGGAGTACCTCGACAAGGGCGCGTTCGAGCTGGTCAAGTTCGGCTCGGCGAGTGACGAGGGCATCGAGCGGATCGCCGCGACGGTACGCGCCTTCGGCACCGAGCATGTGCTGAGCGGCATCGGCAACGGGCCGATCGCGGCGTTCTGCACGGCGCTGTCCGCCATCGACATGGGCCTTGGCGGCGTGGGCGTTCGCGTCCTGGACTATGCCGAGCACGCTCTCTCCGCTGGGCGCGACGCCGAGGCGGCAGCTTACCTGGAGATCCAGGTCGGCGACCGTGTGCTCTGGGGGGTCGGCATCAGCGAGTCGATCGTGCAGGCATCACTGCGCGGCGTGATCAGCGCACTCAACCGGGTCGCACGCGACCAGTCAGACACCTGACCGGGCCGCCGGGCGACCCGGAACCTGACCGGGCCCGCGACCGTCCGGCGGCGCGGGAGTCCGGGAGCCCGGCGGCGCGGGAGTCCGGGAGCCCGGCGGCGCGGGAGTCCGGGGAGCCCGGCGGCGCGGGAGGCAGCCGAGCATCCCGGGCGCGGCCGCCAGGCTCACCCCCCGCCTCCCCGCCTGGGGGGAGGCGTCCCGGCATATACCACCCTTAAGCTGGCACTTCACCGTCCCCCGGCTGGCACCTCACCGCCTGAGGCTGGAATTCACCGCCCAGGGCGGGCATTGCGCTACCGCGCGGCCGACCATCGCCGCGGGGTGGCACCTGGTCTGCCGCCGCGGGCGCCGGCCATGGCGGAGGAGGTCATGACCATCCCCGACAAGGACATCCGGCTGTTGCGCAGTGCCGCCCCGCCCGGCCACCGCCGCCCGGTCATGCTCGCGATCGCCGGGGACAGCGCGGCAGGCAAGACGACCCTGACCCGGGACTCGCGGAAGCACTGGGCGCCGACCGGGCCACCGCGATCTGCGTGGACGACTACCACCGCTACGACCGGGATGAACGCCGCGCCGTCCCGTTCACCGTGCTGAACCCGGAGTGCAACTACATCGACGTGATGGAGCAGCATCTCCAGCTGCTGGCCATGGGCAGGCCCATACTCAAGCCCGTCTACGACCACTCGACCGGCAGGCTCACCCGGCCCGTGCTGGTGGAGCCGCGCGAGTTCGTGCTCGTCGAGGGGCTGCTGCCGCTGCACACGAAGCTGGCACGGGCATGTTTCGACATCGCCGTCTACCTCGACCCGCCGGAGGACGTGCGGCGGGGATGGAAACTGCGGCGCGACTGCGCGGAGCGCGGCTATACGGAAGCGGAGGTGCGGGCCGAGCTCGCCAGGCGGGAACCGGAATCGGCCGCCTTCATCCGCCCGCAGCGCCAGTGGGCCGACATCTCCATCCGCTTCGCGCCGGTGACCGGCCGGGCCGATCCGCACGGTACGCCGCTGTCGGCGGAGATACTGCTGAGGCCGACCATCCAGCACCCCGCCTGGTCCCATGTGCTGACCGACGATGACCGCCGGACTGCTCACCTTAAGCTGATCAGGGACAGCGACGGCCGGCCGGTGGACGCCCTGCACATTCACGGGTACGTGCCGCGCGGGGACTCCAGGATTATCGAGAAGGCGATCTGGGCGCAGCTGTCCCTCGATCACGGCAAGGCCCTGCCCGACACGCTCGGGATCGTCGGCGGCGGGCGGCGCAGTGAGCCGCTGGCAATCGCGCAGTTGCTGGTGCTGTGGCACCTGCTCGAGGCCCTGGCCTGATCCGGCACCGGCCAGGATGGGTATCTTCCCCGATATGGACGGCCTCGCTGGCACGGACGGCCCCGCGCACAGTCCGCTGACGCTCGTCATCATTGACGATCATCAGATGGTGCTCGACGGCCTCAAGGCCATGCTGCAGCCCTATCGCGCGCAGGTCGAGGTGGTCGGCGAGTCAAGTGATGCCCGCGACGCGGTGCGGATCGTGGCCGGGCTGGCGCCGGACGCCGTGCTACTCGACGTCCGCCTCAGGGGCAGCAGCGGCCTTGACCTGTGCACCGAGATCCTGCGGCACCGGCCCGAGTGCAAGGTCGTCTTCCTCACCGTGTACGACGACGAGCAGTACCTGTACCAGGCACTCCGGGTCGGCGCCTCCGGCTTCCTGCTGAAGCGGATCCGCGGCGCGGAGCTGGTTGACTACCTGCGCCGGATCGCCGATGGCGAAGTCCTCATCGACCCGGCGCTGGCCGGGCGGGTGGCGCTGTCCGCCGCCAGGCTGCACAGCGGCGAGTTCTGGCCCGGCGCGCACCTCGGCCTCACGCAGCGGGAAAGCGAAGTGCTCTCGCTGCTCGTTGCGGGCCTGACCAACCGGGCTATCGCGGCGAAGCTCGTGGTCAGCGAGGAGACGGTGAAGACCCACTCGCGGGGGATCTACCGGAAGCTGAGCGTGACGGACCGCTCGGCCGCGGTCGCCCTTGCGCTGCGTGAGGGGGTCTTTCATTGACCGAGGGGGATCGTTACGTGAGCCGAGCCCGGATCAGCGGCGCGGACGCCGAGCGGGAGGTGGAGCTCCTCTCGCGCGTCATCGAGACGATCTCGGCCGGCCTCGAGCTCGACGTCATCCTGCAGGGAACGGCGAAGCTCGTCACGGAGACGACCGACACCGACGTGTGCTTCGTGCATCTGCTCGACGAGCAGGGACGGCTGCTGCGGCTGCGCGGCGCGACGCCGCCCTTCGATGACCTGGTCGGGAAGATCGAGCTGGGCATCGGGGAGGGCGTCTCCGGCTGGGTCGCCGCGCACGGCGAGCCCGCTGTGATCGTGGACGACAAGGCGGCGGACCCGCGGTACCGCTATATCCCCGCGCTGCGCGGCGAAGAGTTCACCTCGATGGTGTCCGTGCCGATCGTCACCCCGCTCGGGCATCTCGTGGGCGTCCTGAACGTGCACACCAGGCTCCGCCGCGAGTTCGCGGCCGCCGACGTCGACCTGCTCCGGTCGGTCGCCGGACTGGTCGCAGGCGCGATCGAGAACGCCCGGCTGCATCAGCGGCTCGCAGAACGGGAGGAGGCGCTGGAGAGTTTCGCCGAGCAGATGGTGCAGTGGCAGGAGCACGAGAGCCGGCGGCTGGCCGGCGAGATCCACGACGGCATCAGCCAGCGGATCGTCAGCCTGTTCTTCCACCTGTCCGCCGCCGCCGACGCGATCCCCGGTGATCCGGAAGTGGCGGCCGAGCAGGTGGCGCGAGCGCAGGAACTCGCGGGCGCCGCGCTGGACGAGACACGCTCGGCGATAGCGGGCCTGCGGCCCCCGGTTCTTGACGATCTTGGCCTGGCGGCCAGCCTGGAGAGCCTGGGCTATTCCTTCCCGCAGCTCGACGTACAGGTTGACGCGGCCGGGTGCCGGCTGGCCGAGCACCTGGAGACGGCGGTCTACCGGACGGCCCAGGAGGCCCTGCAGAACGTGGCCAAGCACGCTGCGGCACGGGCGGCCCGGATCCGGCTGTCCGTCCAGGGAGAGCGGGTCCTGCTCGAGGTCAGCGATGACGGCAGCGGATTCGACGTGACCGCCGCCGGGCGCGCGACGGGGATGCCGGCCCCGACCGGGTTCGGGCTTCCCGGCATGCGCGAGCGGGCCGAGCTGCTTGGTGGCAGGCTCGACGTCTCCAGCGTCCCCGGCCGCGGCACGACCGTGCGGCTGGCTATACCGCTCAGCCCGGCAGCGCAGCAGGCGGCGCGGCAAGAGTGTCGGTGAAGACGCGGCTGCCGCGCACGTCCGAGACGCTGAGCCGCATCAGGTCGGCCCGGCAGACCGGGTCGCCAGCCGCGACCAGCCTGCGTGCCTGACGCAGCCGCAGCCGGTCGATGGCGTTCCGCATGCTCCTGGCGTTGGCGAAGCGCGGCTGGCCCATCCGCAGCCGGATGTACTGCCGGAACGCGTCCCTGGCGGCGGCCTCGAGCATGTACTCCTCGCGCTCCAGCATGAGCTCGGCGATCCGCATCAGCTCATCAAGGCTGAAGTCGGGAAAATCGATGTGGTGCCCGATCCGCGACGCCATCCCCGGGTTCGACTGGAAAAACACGTCCATCCTGGACCGGTAGCCGGCCAGGATCACCACGAGATCGTCGCGATGCGCCTCCATGAACTGGAGCAGGATCTCGATGGATTCCTGGCCGTAATCGCGCTCGTTGTCGGGCCGGTACAGGTAGTACGCCTCGTCGATGAGCAGCACGCCGCCCATCGCCCGCTTGAGCACCTCCTTGGTCTTCGGCGCCGTGTGACCGACGTACTGCCCGACGAGATCGTCCCTTGTGACGCTGACGAGCTGGCCCTTGCGCAGGTAGCCGAGCTCGCGGAGCAGCACGCCCATGCGCGCGGCCAGGGTTGTCTTGCCGGTGCCCGGGCTGCCGGTGAAGCACATGTGCAGGCTGGGCCGCGAGGAGGCCAGCCCGTACCGGCCGCGCAGCCGGTCGACGAGCAGCAGCGCGCCGATCTCGCGCACCCGCTCCTTGACCGGCACGAGGCCGATGAACTCGCTGTCCAGCTCGTCAAGGAGCCGCGAGATCAGCCGGGCCTGCTCATCCTCGGCCAGCTCGAGGGTCGCCTCCGGGGGAAGCGGCGGGCACGCGCCCGCGTCCGGCGCCACCGCGACGGCGCGCGCCTGGCTGGCCTCCGGCCCGGTGACGGCCGCACGGCCAGGCCCCGGGGTCGGCATCGCGAACCCCCGCGGGGCCGCCCCGTCCTGAGTCGTCATCAGCTACCGCGGTGCCCGTTCGCGGCAGAACGGAGGTCTCGGGGCTGCTCGGTTGCGTAGGGATGCAGGCTATAACTGATCCGCCGGTCGGACATTTCCTGGCGGTCCAGGCGGAAGCCGGGCTCAACCGCCGGGCGGCCGACGAGGAAGCTCAGCGCGGTAGTCTGCCTGCCAAGCGTCGCGTCGTAGGCGGAGACCTTGATGTAGTGATCCGGGTTTGCGGCCCGGCAGGCGGCGACCTCGTGCAGCCCGGCGGACGCGTCGCTGATCTCGAACATGGGCAGGCCCCACATCTCCCAGAGCACGTTCCGCGGATGCGGGTCGTCGGTGTACTCGACCGCCACCGCCCAGTTCTGGTCGATGGCGTACTGGATCTGTGCCGTTATCTCGTCGTCGGTCAGGTCGGGCAGGTAGGAGAACGTGCCCTGAGTAATGCGCATGGATGCTCCTGGGGCGGGTGCCGGGCGGGCCGATGCCGGTCAGGCCGTCGGCGTGGACATGACGTCGGGGGTATCGGTTGACTCGTAGTTGAAGCTGATGTCACCCCAGGTATCCAGTGCGGCCTGGAGCTCGGCGCAGTGCTTCGCCGCCGAGACGAGAATGTCCTGGCCCTCGCGCACGAAGTCCCTGCCCTCGTTGCGGGCCTTGATCATCGCCTCGACCGCCACCCGGTTGGCCGTCGCGCCGGCCGCGATGCCCATCGGATGGCCGATGGTGCCGCCGCCGAACTGCAGGATGACGTCCTCGCCGAGGTAATCAAGCAGTTGCGGCATCTGCCCGGCGTGGATGCCGCCGGATGCCACCGGCATGGTCCCGGGCATGGATCCCCAGTCCTGCTCGAAGTACATGCCGTGGCTGAGATCACGGGGCGTCAGCGGCTCGCGCAGGGTGTCGTAGTAGCCGCGCACCATGGCCGGGTCGCCTTCCAGCTTCCCCACCACGGTCCCGGCGTGAATGTGATCGACGCCGATCAGCCGGCACCATTTCGCGATCACCCGGAAGCTGACCCCGTGCGACTTCTGCCGGGTGTAGGTGCCGTGACCAGCGCGGTGCAGGTGCAGCAGGACCCCGTTCGCCCGAGCCCAGTTGGACATCGAGTGCAGTGCCGTGTAGCCGACGGTCAGGTCGACCATGACCACGATGCTGCCGAGTTCCCTGGCAAACTCGGCACGCTCGTACATGTCCTCCATCGAGGCGGCGGTGACGTTCAGGTAATGGCCCTTGATCTCGCCGGTCCGCTGGGCAGCGCGGTTAACGCCCTCCATGGCGTAGAGGTACCGGTCGCGCCAGCGCATGAACGGCTGGGAGTTGATGTTCTCGTCGTCCTTGGTGAAATCAAGGCCGCCGCGAAGCGCCTCGTACACCACCCGCCCGTAGTTGCGCGCAGACAGCCCGAGCTTGGGCTTGGTCGTCGCGCCGAGCAGCGGCCTGCCGTACTTGTTGAGGTACTCGCGCTCCATCACGATGCCATGCGGGGGCCCGCGGAACGTCTTCACATAGTGCAGCGGGATCCGCATGTCCTCCAGCCGGAGCGCGCGGAGCGCCTTGAAGCCGAACACGTTGCCGATGATGGACGACGTCAGGTTCGGGATCGAGCCTTCTTCGAAGAGGTCAATGTCGTAGGCGATGTAGACGATGTACTCGCCGTCCCGGCCAGGGACCGGATCGACCCGATAGCACTTGGCCTGGTAGTGCTCATGGGCAGTGAGGCGGTCGGTCCAGACGACGGTCCAGGTCGCCGTGGAGGACTCGCCGGCGACCGCGGCGCCAGCCTCCTCGGGCGGGACGCCCGGCTGCGGGGTGATCCGGAATGCCGCCAGGATGTCGGTGTCCTTCGGCACGTAATCCGCGTCGTAGTAGCCCATCTCCGCGTAAGGGAGGACGCCCGCGTTCCAGCGATTCTGCACCGTGGTCATAACTTCCTCCGTCTGTCGCGTTGCCCTTACTCACGATGACAGCGGATTGCCCGGCCGTCTATTGAGAGATTGCTAGTGACCATCAACCTCAGACTTGATAGTCGGGCTCTTCGCCCGCGCCACCGGGTCTCCCGGCCGCGAACCGCCGGCTGCCCGAGACATGACGGAGGATCCGGCCCGTTGCGGAGTGCGGATCCTCCGTGATCACCGGCGCCCGCCTGCCGCGGCGGGTGGCGCGGACATGGCGTGGGGGCCGATCCTCCGTGATCACCGGCTCCGGATCGCGGCAGGTGGCGTAGATATAGCCGGGGGGGTAGGCGGCCGGAAGTCGCCCTCGCTCAGGACGTGGGCGACGAGCCTGGCCGCCGGCGGCGGTAGCGGCCCCGGGTGAGCGATCAGGTACCAGTCGCGCCGCAGCGGGGTGCCTGGCACCGGCAGTTCGGCCAGCCGCCCGGCCGCCAGTTCCTGGGCGATCGCGTCGCGGGACATCAGCGTGACGCCCAGTCCCAGGCTCGCGGACTCGCGGATCGCGCCGTTCGATCCCACGGTGAGGGTCAGCGGCGTGATGTCGAGCTCGGCAAGCAGGGCTTCCGTGCTGCTGCGGGTACTTGACCCCGGCTCGCGCAGCAGCCAGGTCTGGCTGGCCAGCCAGCACAGCAGGCCTGCCCCGGTAGCCGATCCCGCGCTTCCGCCGGCGGCCGCTCCGGCATCTCCGCCGCGGGCCGCTCCGGCATTTCCTCCGCGGGCCGCTTCGGCTGCTCCTACGGCGAGATCTGGCGCCGCAACGACCGAGAGCAGGTGCGTGCGGACGGCGTGCACCTGTACATCGCGCCCGGGCTCGGGCCGGCCGCCGACGACCAGGTCGACCTGATGGCGGTCGAGCAGGTCTCGCACCCGATCACGGTTTCCTGCCTCCAGCAGCACGCCGGTCCGCGGATAATCGCGCCGGAAGCCGCTGAGCAGCCCGGGCACAAGCTGCTCAGCCGCGGTGGTCACCGCAGCGATGCGGAGCTCGCCCCGCTCCGGGTCCGCCGCCGAGGCGGCCGCGAGGCCTGCCTCGTCGAGCAGGCCGAGGATGCGCCGGACGTAGCGGACATAGGCCTCGCCCGCATCCGTCAGCCGGAGGCCCCGGCCGTCCGGGCGCACCAGTTGCACGCCGAGTGACTTCTGCAGCGCGCCGAGCGAGGCTGACACCGCCGCCTGGGTCACGACCAGCTGCTCCGCGGCGGCGCGGACCGATCCCCGCTCGGCCACCGCGAGAAAGGTGCGCAGCTGGTTCAGGGTCACATGCTGTCCTCTCCGCGGCACCCCAGCTGACAAGGATCCGGCACCCCAACTGACAAGGATAAGGCTACTGATCAGAGCTAACCATCAACCGTAGACTACGGACAGCGTCTGGAGTCAGCGCCCGATCGCTGGTGGTCGGCGGTGCTGGCGCCAGCCGGGTAGTCATGTGGCGTCTGGTAGTCATGTGCGGAGGAGTAACACACGGAGGCGCTAGGTAGTGACGAACGACGGATCCGAAGGCGCGCGATGGATCGATGTCGACCCGGAGCGGATAGTCGGCTGGCTGGACTCGTTTGAGCGACGGCACGGTGCCGGCAGCGCCGGGGTCGGCCCGGAAGCGGTGACGTTCCGCGCGGCGGACGGCGCGGTCGCCGAATGCCATCTGCCGTTCCCGCCGCTTGCGGACCGCCACGCGGACGACCATGTGGAGGGCGGTACCCGGCAGGCCGACGCGCTCAGCTGGGCGGAATGGGCCGAGCGGATGGCCGCGCATGCCCGCGCTGAGCGTGTCGTGGCCGTGTTCCTCGTCCGGCTCGGCGGATACGCTGCCGGGGTGTTCACCGGCCCGGCGCCCCAGCTCGCCGCCTCGAAGGTCGGCTCCAGGCTGGTGCACGGGCGCAGCGCCGCTGGCGGCACCTCGCAGCATCGCTTCGCCCGGCGCCGGGAGAAGCAGGCGGCCGAGGCGCTCGGCGCGGCGGCGGCGACCGCGGCGGCGGTCTTCGGGCCCTACACAAGCCGGATAGACGCGGTAGTGCTCGGCGGAGACCGGCGCACGATGGCCGTACTGCGGGGTGATCCGCGGCTGGCTCCGTATCTCAGTCTGGCGGTCGAGCGGTTCCTCACGGTGCCCGATCCCCGGCTCACAGTGCTGCGGAGCGCGCCGCGACTCTTCCGGGCCATCCGGATCAGGCTGACGGGCCCCGCGTGAAGCCGGCCGGCCGGTGGCCGGCACGGCCTCGCCGGCTAGCCCGCCTGCTCGGATAAACTGGCGTCATGCAACCGCTCCTGTCCTGACGGAACACCCCGGTACCGGGGTGACGTGGGCAATGCGAAATCCCTTTTGTTCTGTTATGGGAGTGGTTTCCTTATGATTTCCGCGAGTGCGCTAGAGCTCCGCGCCGGTGCGCGGCTGCTGCTTGGCGCCACGAGTTTCCAGGTCGCGGCCGGCGACAAGATAGGCCTCGTCGGCCGCAACGGCGCGGGCAAGACCACGCTCGCGCGGGTGCTGGCCGGCGAGTCGGCGCCGGCCGCGGGTACCGTCCGCCGTACCGGGTCGGTCGGGTACCTCCCGCAGGACACCATGGTCGGCGACCTCGACGCGCTGGCCATGGACCGGGTGCTGTCCGCGCGCGGCCTTGACGAGCTGATGGCGAGCCTGCGCGGTGCCGAGATCCAGATGGCCGACGCCGACCCGGCCAGGCGGGACAGCGCGGTCCGCAGGTACGGCCATCTGGAGGAGCGGCTCGCGGTGCTCGGCGGGTACGCGGCCGAGTCAGAGGCGGCGTCGCTCGCGGCCAGCCTCGGGCTGCCGCAGAAGGCGCTGCGGCAGCCGCTCCGCACCCTGTCGGGCGGCCAGCGGCGGCGGGTCGAACTCGCGCGCATCCTCTTCGGCGGATCGGAGAGCCTGCTGCTCGACGAGCCGACCAACCACCTCGACGCCGACTCCGTGTCCTGGCTCCGCGACCACCTGCGGAGCTTCCGCGGCGGACTCATCGTGATCAGCCACGACACCGCGCTGCTGGAGACGATCGTCAACAAGGTCTTCTACCTCGATGCCGACCGCAGCGCCCTGGACACCTACAACCTCGGCTGGAACGCGTACCTGGAACAGCGGGAGACGGATGCCCGGCGGCGCAGGCGGGAACGGGTCAACGCGGAGCGGCAGGCCGCGTCCCTGCAATCGCAGGCGGACAAGATGCGGGCCAAGGCGACAAAGGCCGTGGCCGCGAAGAACATGCAGCGCCGGGCGGAACGGCTGCTTGCCGGGGTCAGCGCCGACCGCCAGGCGGACAAGGTCGCGCGCCTGCGGTTCCCGGTGCCGGTGCACTGCGGCCGCACCCCGCTGACGGCCCAGGGCCTGACCAAGTCCTACGGGTCGCTCGAGGTCTTCGCCGGCGTCGACATGGCGGTCGACCGCGGGGCCAGGGTGGTCGTGCTCGGGCTCAACGGCGCGGGCAAGACCACGCTGCTCCGGATCCTGGCCGGGGTAGAGGACCCGGACGCCGGCGAGGTGCTGCCGGGACATGGCCTGCGCCTCGGCTACTACGCGCAGGAACACGAGACCCTCGACACGGCGAGGACCGTGCTGGAGAACATGCGGTCGGCCGCGCCCGATCTCAGCGAGGCGGACCATCGCGGCATCCTCGGGTCGTTCCTGTTCTCCGGCGATGACGTGGCAAAGCCCGCCGGCGTGCTGTCCGGCGGGGAGAAAACCAGGCTCGCGCTCGCCCTGCTGGTTGTCTCCGGGGCGAACGTGCTGCTGCTTGACGAGCCCACCAACAACCTCGACCCCGGCAGCCGGGCCGAGATTCTCTCCGCGCTCCGGCATTTCAAGGGCGCGATCGTGCTGGTCACCCATGATGAGGGCGCCGTCGAGGCGCTGCAGCCTGAGCGAGTCGTGCTGCTGCCGGACGGGATCGAGGACGCCTGGAGCGACGATCTCACCGACCTGGTGGCGCTCGCCTGACGGCCGCCCCGCAGGCGTCAGGCGGAAAGGCTTTTCCGGCTCCCCGCGAAAAACAAAGGATCTTTTGCCGTCGTGTGGGTAGCCGATCACGATCTAATGCGTGATCATGGCGGGATACGGTAACGCAGCGGTCACTTTCAGCTCACCGGGAGGTACGCGTGGCCGAGACCCTCAAGAAAGGCACCCGGGTCACTGGTGCCGATCGCGCGAAGCTGGCGTCAGAACTCAAGAAGAGATATGACGGCGGCGAGAGCATCCGATCACTGGCCGCGTCGACCGGCAGGTCGTACGGATTCGTGCACCGGATCCTGACTGAGGCGGAAGTTTCGCTGCGCGGCCGCGGCGGGGCCACCAGGGGAAAGGGCACGGCGAAGCGCTGAGTCACTGCGCGGCGCCTGGCCACGGCGCACGGACGTCGATCCGCACCGTGACGACCGGCCGCGCTGCCCGCCGTCATTTTCAGCGGGCCGCTGGCAATTTCTTTCCCCGCTCCTCCTCCCCCCGTCGGCCTTCCCCCTGTCCCGCCATTCGGAGTCCAGCCAGGAGGACGCTTGTCCATCGACCAGGCTGATCTCGATCGAGGCGGGCTCTGCCTTGAGATAGACGACTCACGGCCGGCCGGCTGCGTCGCGACGGTGACCCTCAACCGGCCGCGGCGGCGCAACGCGATGACCCCGGCGATGTGGCACGGCCTGGCCGCGATCGGCGCCGGGCTGCCTGACCGGGTGCGGGTGGTAGTCGTGCGCGGCGAGGGCACCTCCTTTTCCGCGGGGATCGACCTGCGCATGTTCACCGCGGCCGGCGTCCCCGGCGAGGAGCCGCTGCCGCCCGCTGACGACCCGGGCTTCGAGCAGTGGATCGCCGCCTGCCAGGCAGGCTTCACCTGGCTGCGCGACCCGCGGATCGTGTCCGTCGCGGCAGTCCGCGGCCACGCCATCGGAGCGGGCTGTCAGCTCGCGCTCTGCTGCGACCTGCGACTGCTCGCCGACGACGCCAGGCTCTGCATCAAGGAACCCGCGCTCGGCCTGGTTCCCGACCTGACCGGAACGAAGCCGCTTGTCGATATCGTCGGGCTGCCCCGCGCGCTCGAGCTGTGCCTCACCGGGCGCAGCGTGGACGCGCGAGAGGCACGGGAGCTGAGGCTCGCCGAGATGGTGGTGCCTGCCGCCGACCTCGACGGCGCCACGGCGGACCTGGCGGCCGCCCTGCTGACCGCTGACGCCGGCGCCGCCCGCGCGACCAAGCAACTGCTCGTCCAGGCTCAGGGGCACACGCTGGATCAGCAGGCAGCGGCGGAGCGCCGCGCGCAGGCGGCACTGCAGCTGGCACGCCTCCGCCAGTAGCGTTGGGGCCCGAAGCCCTTCCGCCGGTAGCGTTCGCCCTGGCGAGCGCGGGAGTTCGCCGGTAGCTGATCCGGGAAGATACCGGGCCGCCAGGAGGTTCGTGCCGTCATGCATCCGGCGAGCTGGCAGGCAATGCGGTCGTTCACCCGCGACAGCGCGGTGACCCGCCAGCGGCTGAAGCCTGGCACGGTCCGGCGGGTAGCGTCCTACGCCAGGCCGTACCGGGGCGACCTGATCATCTTCATGATCACTACCGCGCTGGATGCGGTAGTCACCGTAGCCGTGCCCTTGCTGCTCGGGCTCATCGTGGACAAGATCCAGGCGAAGGACACCAGGGCCGTGCTGTGGATCGCCGGCGCCGTGGCGGGCATCGCGCTGTTCGACGCGTTCCTGTCCATCGCGCAGCGCTGGTACTCGGCCCGCATCGGTGAGGGACTGATCTACGATCTGCGCACCGAGGTCTTCCGGCACGTCCAGCAACAGCCGATCGCGTTCTTCACCAGGACGCAGACCGGCTCGCTGGTGAGCAGGCTGAACAGCGACGTGATCGGCGCCCAGCAGGCGATCACCTCGACCCTGTCCGGGGTAGTGTCCAACATCCTTTCGCTGATCCTGGTGCTCGCCGTGATGTTCTGGCTGTCCCCGGTGGTGACCCTGGCCGCGCTGGTACTGATCCCGGTGTTCATCCTGCCGGCGAGATCGCTCGGCCGCAGGATGCAGCGGCTGACCAGGGAGTCGATGCAGCTCGACGCCGCGATGGGCTCCACGATGACCGAGCGCTTCAACGTGGCGGGCGCGATGCTGGTCAAGCTCTTCGGCCGGCCTGGCGAGGAGGCCGATGTCTTCTCCGGCCGGGCCGCCAGGGTCCGCGACATCGGCGTGGTCACCGCCATGTACGGCCAGGTGTTCTTCATCGCCCTGGTGCTGCTCGCCTCGATGGCGACGGCGCTCGTCTACGGCCTGGGCGGCAGCCTGGTGATCAGCGGCTCCATCCGCCTGGGCGCGCTGGTGGCGCTGGCCGCCCTGCTGAGCAGGATGTACGGCCCGATTACCGCGCTGTCGAACGTGCAGGTCGACGTGATGACCGCGCTGGTCAGCTTTGACCGGGTGTTCGAGGTGCTTGACCTCAAGCCGCTGATCCAGGACCGGCCCGGCGCGACGGCGCTGCCGCGGACGGCTCCGGCCGCGACCGGATCGGCGGCGCCGGACATCGAGTTCGACCACGTGTCGTTCCGCTACCCGGCGGCGTCCGAGGTCTCGCTGGCGTCGCTCGAGTCGATCGCGCTGCCCGTCCCTGAGCACGCGGGCGCGAGTCAGCAGGTACTCAGGGACGTCACGTTCCGCGCGCTGCCGGGCAAGCTCACGGCGCTGGTCGGGCCGTCGGGCGCCGGCAAGACCACGATTACGCACCTGGTGTCGCGCCTGTACGACCCGGGCGAGGGCACTGTGCGGATCGGCGGCCATGACATCCGGGACGTCACCCAGGACTCACTGCACGACGTAGTGGGCGTCGTCACCCAGGACGCGCACATGTTCCACGACACGATCCGGGCCAACCTGGCGTATGCCCGGCCCGGCGCGACGGAGCGGGAACTTGAGCAGGCCTGCCGGGCGGCTCAGATCTGGGATCTGATCTCGGCGCTGCCCGACGGCCTCGACACCATCGTCGGCGATCGCGGCTACCGGCTGTCGGGCGGCGAGAAGCAGCGGGTCGCGCTCGCCCGGCTGCTGCTCAAGGCGCCGTCGGTGGTCGTGCTCGACGAGGCGACGGCGCACCTCGACTCTGAATCGGAGGCCGCCGTCCAGCGAGCGCTGAGGACAGCGCTGTCCGGGCGGACGTCGCTGGTGATCGCGCACCGGCTGTCCACCATCCGCGAGGCCGACCAGATACTGGTGATCGACGACGGCCGGGTCCGCGAGCGCGGCGGGCACGACGAACTGCTGGCCGCCGGCGGCCTTTACGCTGAGCTTTACCGCACCCAGTTCGCCCGCCAGGAACCCCTCCCGGCGGCCTAGGAATCCGGCTGGTCAGCCGCCGTACCCTACCCGGCGCAGGTCGGTACCCGCCACCTGCTCTACCTCGCTGACCTGGAGCGGCGTGAGCAGCCGACGCCAGCCGCCCGCCTCGATGGCCAGCCCCGGGCTGGCCGTGACCTGGCCGCGCAGCTGGCTGGCCGAGATCTTCGCCCCGATGAAGTCGGAGACAGCGCTGGCCGCCGCCTGCGGATGCCTGATCAGCTGCTCGAACCGGAGCGTGGTGAGCTGCTCGGCAGCCAGGCCGCTGCGCAGCCTGGCCATCTGCCGCACCGACCCGCGCCAGCGCAGCGCGCACTTGGCGGCCAGTGACAGGCCGGGCCAGGCCGCCAGGTCGGCCTCGGTCTCGATGCCGAAGAACGGATTGGGGAACTCGCTCTCGATGTTCGCCACGGCCGGGCTGAACCACGACAGCACCCCGGAGTCGCCGAGCATGCCGGCTACGACGTCCCTGCCGTCCCTGATGATCTGCACGATCCTGGCATCAGGAAACGCCTCGACCAGCCCGCCGGCGCAGTAGATCAGGTCGGGGCTGGCGTCGCCGTACCTGACGATGTCGCGCTCGGCCACGCAGACGCCGTTCCCGCTGGCCCCGCCGGCCTCCCGGCACTGCGCCGTGCAGGCCATGCAGCCGTACGGGGAAACCTGCCAGGCCTGCGCGAAGGCGTCGCGCAGCACGGTGGTGGCGGCATCGCCGCGGCCTCGCTGGATGGACGGGCTGCGGGCGAACGCGTGCACCACGCTCACGACCGCGCGCTGCCCCATCGTGACGTGGAATCCGGCCGATCGCTTGAGGGCGCGGGCTAGCAGATCCGTGCCCGAGTAGGGCGCGCCGATCAGGAAGACCGGCTGGCGGACCTTGCGGCCGTTGACGACCAGGATGTAGGGGCGGGCTGACATGGCTGCCGTCAAGTTTGGCATTGCCTGGCCGGCCGCGTCACGACCTGGCGATGTCCGCGGCGCCGATGACGGTGTTTGGGCGACTGGGACTGAAATCTCCGTTCGGCTTGCGAGGGGTTTCAGGGCGTGGCGTGCGTCGTCAGCTCGGGGTGCCTGCGGCAGTGGTGCCCGGCATGGGTATCCAGGTTGAGCGCGGACTGGATCAGCGGCATGTGGCTGAACGCCTGCGGCGTATTGCCGACCTGGCGGTCGTACCGGGGGTCGTACTCCTCGCTGAGCAGGCCGACGTCGCTGCGCAGCGCGAGCAGCCGGTCGAATAGCTCCACCGCGTCGTCGTACATGCCGGTCATGTGAAGCGCGTTCACCAGCCAGAAACTGCAGGCGAGGAAGGCGCCCTCGCCACCGGACAGCCCGTCGACCACCGGCGAAGCGGCCTCGCCCTGGGAGTAGCGCAGCACCAGCCCGTCGCGGACGAGATCGCGCCGGATCACCTGAACCGTCGAGATGACCCGCGGGTCGTCGGCGGGCAGGAAGCCGACCTCCGGGATCAGCAGCACCGCGGCGTCGAGCTCGGTGCTGCCGTAATACTGGGTGAACGTGCCCCGGCCGGCGTCGTAACCCTCCTCGCACACCTCGGCGTGGATGCGGTCGCGGACCTCCCGCCAGCGCTGGGTCGGGCCAGGCTGGCCTAGCTCGGCCAGCTTGACGGCACGGTCGAAGGCCACCCAGGCCATCACCTTGGAATGCACGAAGTGCCGCCGCGGCCCCCGGACCTCCCAGATTCCCTCGTCGGGAAGCTGCCAGTTCTTTTCGAGGAACCTGAGCAGGGCCCGCATCAGCGCCCAGGTGTGCCGGTCGAATGTCAGCCCGGCCTGGCGGCCGAGCGCCATCGCGTCGACCACCTCGCCGTAGACATCCAGCTGGCGCTGGTTCACCGCGGCGTTCCCGATCCGCACCGGTGCCGAGTTCTCGTAACCGGGCAGCCAGTCGGCCTCCCACTCGGTCAGCCGGCGCTCGCCGGCCACGCCGTACATGATCTGGACGTCGCCCGGATCCCCGGCGATCGCCCGGCCGAGCCATTCCCGCCACGCGTCCGCCTCGCGGGTGTACCCGGTGCGCAGCAGCGCCTCCAGGGTGATCGTGGCGTCCCGCAGCCAGCAGTACCGGTAGTCCCAGTTGCGCACGCCGCCGATGTCCTCCGGCAGCGAGGTGGTCGGCGCCGCGACGATGCCCCCGGTGGGCGCGTAGGTCAGCGCCTTGAGCGTGATCAGCGACCGGATCACGGCGTCCCGGTATCGCCCGCGGTACGTGCAACGGCCCACCCAGCCGTCCCAGAAATCCCTGGTCGCCGCCAGCGCCTCTTCCGCGTCGACCCGCTCGGGCGCGGGCAGGTGCGACTGCCGCCAGGACATCACGAACGGCACCCGCTGGCCCGCCCGGACCGTGAAGCTCGCCTCATGGGCCAGCTCGTGACCGGTCAGCCGGACCGGGGTGCGCAGCCAGACCGAGTCCGGCCCGGCGACGGCCAGGACGTCCCCGCCGGACCGGCGTACCCAGGGCACGATCTTGCCGTAGCCGAACCGCAGCCGGAACACGCACTCCATCTCGACCGCGCCCTCGACGCCCTCGACGATCCGGACCAGCACCGGGGGCTCGTTTCCGCGCGGCGGCATGAAGTCGATCAGGCGGACGGTCCCGCCGACGGTGCGCCACTGCGTCTCCAGGATGAGCGTGTCGCCCTGGTAGCGCCTGCTCACCTCGCCGCGGCGGGACGGCGGGCCCTGCGACGCCGTCGGCGCGATCAGCCACTGGCCGTTGCGCTCGTCGCCGAGCAGCGCCGCGAAGCAGGCAGGCGAGTCGAAGCGCGGCAGGCACAGCCACTCGGCCGAGCCGTCCCGCCCGATCAGCGCGGCCGTCTGCATGTCGCCGATGAGCGCGTAGTCCTCGATGAGGCCTGCCACGGTCCGTCCTCCTCGCGGCCGGCTCCCGGCGGGTCCGGCTCCCGGCGGGTCCGGCTCCTGACGGTACGCTACCCGCCCGTAAGCTGGCGGGCGTGCAAGAATCGCCGCGCCGCGCCTCGCCCCGGCTGCCCGTCGCGGTGGCCGCTGCGGTGGCCGCCGCCGTCCTGCTGCTGACGGCCGTCGCCGGGTGCGCGAAGTTCGACGCCGCGCTCGGCAAGCAGTGGGCCATCGTCAACTTCAAGCCCGCCACGACCATCGCCACGCTGCTGAAGGTCAGGACCGCCTGCTCGCACGTGCCGAACGTCCGCCCGGAGGCACTGCCGAAAGACCGCAAGGCGCCTTACATGATTTATTCCGTGGAGTTCAGCACGAATAACGCGAGCGACGCCAATCTTGCCCAGCTGCAGGAGTGCCTGCAGAGATTTCCCGCCGTAGCCGGCATCGACTTCGAGGATACCGGGGACAGCTGAGGAAAGTTCGCAGCTAGGGCCCACATTTTCGCTGACCTGCGATTTCCGGTCGCCGGCCCGCGATCTCGCTGGCCGACTCGCCGATAACGCGCTTCGCTCGGGCGCTTACCCGCGGTCATTGGACGTGCGTCCCGCGCGCGGGTGTGGTATAAATTTATATACCTATCAACTCGATCGGAAAAGGTGGACGATGAAGCAAGGGTGGACTGCAAATAGGCGAACGTTGAGGCGAGGGCTTATCGCCGCCGGGGCCGCCGCCGCCACGGTACTGGCGGCCGGATGCGGCTCGTCGGCGGCCAGCCCGTCGGGTTCCGGCGGCTCCAGTAGCCCAGCCGCCGCCGCGCCGGTGACCCTGCGGCTCGGATTCCTGACCAACATCACGCACGCGACCGCGCTGGTGGGGATCAAGCAGGGCATCTTCACGAAGGACCTCGGTAGCAGCGTGACGCTCAAGCTGGTGCCGTTCAGCACCGGCACGCTGGAAGCGACCGCGCTGCTCGCGGGACAGCTCGACGCGGCCTACGTCGGCCCGAACCCGGCCATCAAGGCCTGGCAGACCTCCGGCGGGAAGCTCATCAGGATCATCTCGGGAGCCGCCTCCGGCGGCGCCGAGCTCGTCGTCAAGAAGAGCATCACCAGCGCCGCCCAGCTCAAGGGCCAGAAGCTCGCCACGCCGTCGCTCGGCAATACCCAGGACGTGGCACTGCGCTTCTGGCTCAAGCAGCATCACCTGACTACCTCGCCCACAGGCGGCGGGGACGTGCCGATCACGCCGATCACGCCCAACTCCGACGCGGTGCTCGCGTTCCAGTCCGGCCAGATCGCCGGCGGCTGGGAGCCGGCTCCCTACGACACGGAGATGGTGCAGCTCGGCGGGCACGTGCTGGTCAACGAGGCCACCCTGTGGCCGAAGGGCCAGTTCGTTACCACCAATCTGGTCGTGAGCCAGTCGTTCCTCGCCGCGCACCCGAGCACCGTCAACGGCCTGCTCAAGGGCCAGATTGACGCGAACAACTTCATCAACCAGAACAAGGCAGCCGCCGAGACGGCCGCCAACGCCGAGCTGACCTCCATCCTCGGCAAGGGCCTCAAGCCGGCGGCCCTGGCCGCGGCTTTCCAGCAGATCACGTTCACCGACGACCCCATCGCGTCCTCGCTGCTCACCGACGCGCAGCACGCGGTCGCCGTCGGCCTGCTCAAGCCGATCAGCAACCTGAAAGACATCTACGATCTCGGCCCGCTCAACACACTGCTGCAAGCGGCAGGGGAACCCACGGTGAATTCATGAGCTCTCTGAACGGCCAGCTGACGCCCCCGGACCCAGGTCCTGGGGCGTCAGCCTTCCCGAACCTGACCATGGTCGCCGACCACGCTGCGAAACACACGGCGGAGCACGCGGCCGGGCACACGGCGGAGCACGCGGCCGCCGCGGTACGGCTCACTGACGTCTCCAAGGTCTACGGCCAGGGACGCAGGGCGCTGCTGGCGCTTGACCGGGTGTCGCTGTCGGTCGCGCCCGGCGAGTTCGTCTGCCTGATCGGCGCGTCCGGCTGCGGCAAGAGCACCCTGCTCTCGCTGGTGGCGGGCCTGGACTCGCCGACATCCGGCCAGATCGACACGTCCGGCCTGAAGGTCACGCTGATGTTCCAGGAGCCGGCCCTGTTCCCCTGGCTCACGGCCGCGCGGAACGTCGAGCTCGCCCTGCGCGGGCCCGGCATCTCGAAGGCGGAGCGGCGCGCCCGGGCCCTGGATCTGCTGGAGACCGTGCACCTCGGCGGCTTCGGCGGCAAGCGGCCGCACGAGCTGTCCGGCGGAATGCGCCAGCGGGTCGCGATGGCCCGCTCGCTGGCCCAGGACGCGGACGTGCTCCTGATGGACGAGCCGTTCGGCGCCCTGGACGCGATGACCCGCGACCTGCTGCATGACGAGCTCGAGCGGATCTGCGCCGAGCGGACGCTGAGCGTGCTGTTCGTGACCCATAACGTGCGCGAGGCCGCCCGGCTCGGCGACCGCGTGATCGTCCTGAGCAGCAGGCCCGGCCGGGTCATCGAGGAGTACGACGTGCCGAGGAACGAGCCGCGCAGGATCGATTCCTTCGACGTCGCCGAGCTGGCGAGCACCATCACCGACCGGCTGCGGGAGGAGATGAGCCGTCATGGCAACTGACCTGCAGTCCGCGGCGATCACCGGCCTGGACAAGCTCGAGCTTGGCCCCCCGCCGCCGGCCGCGGAGCCCGGGCGGCTCGCGCGCCGGGCCTGGGCGTCGCTCTGGCCGAAGCTGCTCGCCATCGCGCTGGTGCTGGCCATCTGGCAGCTGGTGATCCTCACCGGGTGGAAGCACTACGTCATCAAGGGGCCGGGACCGGTCTTCGCTGACCTCTGGGGCCAGATGCAGCATCTGCAGCTCTGGCAGATCATCGAGGTCACGATGCGCACCGCGGCCGTGGGCTACCTGCTCGCGCTGGTCATCGGCTCGGTCGCCGGCGTCCTGGTGGCGCGGATCCCGCCGCTGCGGGCGGCCGTCGGCTCGATCATCACCGGCCTGCAGACGATGCCGTCGATCGCCTGGGTCCCGTTCGCGATCATCATCTTCGGCGAGAACGAGTCAGCCATCCTGTTCGTGGTCATCCTGGGCGCCGCGCCGTCGATCGCCAACGGGCTGATCACGGGCGTGGACTACACTCCGCCGCTGCTGCTGCGGGCCGGCAAGACGATGGGGCTGCACGGCTTCGCGCTGTACCGGTACCTGATCCTGCCCGCGTCGCTGCCTGCCTACGTGGCCGGGATGAAACAGGGCTGGGCGTTCGCCTGGCGCAGCCTGATGGCGGGCGAGCTGGTCGTGCAGATCATCGGCCAGTTCTCGATCGGCCAGCAGCTCAGCGTGGACCAGCAGAACCTGGACTTCGCCGGGGCGTCCTCGATCATCATCGTGATCCTGGTCATCGGGATCGTCGTCGACGGGCTGTTCACCAAGGCCGACCTCACCATCCGGCGCCGCCGGGGGCTGCTCGACAACGCGTTCTAGCCGTGCCGGAGGGCGGTGCGGCTAAGGGCGGTGCTGGCTAGCTGACCGGCAGCCGCTGCGCGCCGGCGTAGACGTTCATCGAGCCGCCGCGCAGGAAGCCGATCAGCGTCAGCCCGGACTCGTCGGCCAGCTCGGCGGCCAGCGACGACGGCGCGGACACCGCGGCCAGCACCGGGATGCCCGCCATCACCGCCTTCTGCACCAGCTCGAACGAGGCGCGCCCGCTGACCAGCAGCACGCAGCCGGCCAGCGGCAGCCGCCCCTCCCGCAGCGCCCAGCCGACGACCTTGTCCACCGCGTTGTGCCTGCCCACGTCCTCGCGCACGGTCAGCAGCTCGCCGTCGGCCGTGAACAGCCCGGCCGCGTGCAGCCCGCCGGTGCGGTCGAACACCCGCTGGGCGTCCCTGAGGCGGTCCGGCAGCCGCGCGAGCAGGGCCGGAGCCACTGTCGACTGGTCGGCGGAAAGATCATAGGGAGAACGGATAGCTAGCTCGTCGATGCTTGCCTTACCGCAGACGCCGCAGGCGCTGGTGGTCAGGAAGCTCCTGCGGCGGGCCTGCCCGGCGCTGGCACCCGGGCTCAGCGTGACGTCCGCGACGTTGCCGGTGGCGTCATGGTCGTCGTGATCGCACTCGCCGCCTGAGCAGATCCTGATCGTGACCAGGTCGGACGCCGACCGGATGACACCCTCGCTGACCAGGAACCCGGCGGCCAGGTCGATGTCATCGCCCGGCGTTCGCATGGTCAGCGTGAACGCCTCGCCGCCGATCCGGATGCCCAGCGGCTCCTCCGCCGCGAGCAGGTCAGCCCGCGCCGTGGCACCGCCGGGCACCGTGACCCGGAGCACCCGCCGCCGCGCCGTCCTGCCGGTCATCTCGCCGTCCTCCCGGGCCGCCTGGCCGTGTCGGTCTGCCTTGCCCTCCCGAGGCTATGTCGGTTGGATGGTCCCATGGACCCGCGCGGGAGACTCGGCAAGTGGCCGGTCTACCGGCAGCTGACCGGGCGGGACAACCTGGGCAGGGGCGCGGCGGCGCGCTCGCCGGGCACCGAGGCCGCGGCGCCGAGGACGCAGAGCTCCGACCGGGTCGTCCGCTCGGTCTGCCCGTACTGCGCCGTCGGCTGCGGGCAGCTTGTCTACGTGTCGAAGCGCGGCGGAACGGACGCGGTCACCCAGATCGAGGGCGACCCGGATTCTCCGGTGTCCCGCGGGCGGCTGTGCCCGAAGGGCGCCGCCAGCAAGCAACTGGTCACCCACCCCGGCCGCCAGACCACGGTGCTGTACCGGCGGCCGTACGCCGCGGCGTGGGAGCCGCTCAGCCTGGACCGGGCGATGGACATGATCGCCGACCGGGTTGTCGCCGCCCGCGAGCAGGGCTGGCAGGAAACCTGGCAGGGCAAGCGGGTCGCCCGGACGCTCGGCTTCGCCAGCCTCGGCGGCGCGACGCTGGACGACGAGGAGAACTACCTCATCAAGAAGCTCTGGACGGCGCTCGGCGCGATCCAGATCGAGAACCAGGCCCGTATTTGACACTCCGCCACCGTCCCCGGTCTGGGGACCAGCTTCGGCCGCGGCGGCGCCACCACGTTCCCCCGCGACCTGGTGAACTCTGACTGCATCGTGATCGCCGGGTCGAACATGGCGGAATGCCACCCGGTCGCCTTCCAGTGGGTGGTCGAGGCGAAGCGGCGCGGGGCCACCATCATCCACGTGGACCCGCGGTTCACCAGGACCAGCGCGCTCGCTGACCTGCACGTGCCGAGCAGGGCGGGCGGCGACGTCGTCTTCCTCGGCGCGCTGATCAACCACGTGCTGTCCGGCGGCCACGAGTTCCGGGAGTACGTCACCGCCTACACGAACGCCGCCGACATCCTGCCCGAGGAGTACGTCGACGCCGAGGACGGCGCCGGGCTTTTCTCCGGGTACGACCCCGCCACCCGCAGCTACGACAACGCGACCTGGCGGCCGACCGGCGAGCGGGACCTCACGCTGGCCCACCCGCGATGCGTCTTCCAGGTGCTCAAACGGCATTTCGCCCGCTACGACCCGGCGATGGTGCAGCGCGTCTGCGGAATCTCGCCGGCCGACTTCGCCAGGATCGCCGCAGCGCTGGTGGCCAGCAGCGGCCGCGAGCGCACCACGGCGTGGGTCTACGCCGTCGGCTGGACCCAGCACACCACCGGGGTGCAGCACATCCGCACGGCCGCGATCCTGCAGCTGCTGCTCGGCAACATGGGACGGCCGGGCGGCGGCATCCTGGCGCTGCGCGGGCACGCGAGCATCCAGGGATCCACCGACATCCCGACGCTGTTCGACCTGCTGCCCGGCTACCTGCCGATGCCGCGCCCGGACGACGTGAGCATCGACAGCTACCTGACCAGGCTCCCCGACACCGGGTTCTGGGGGAACAAGCGCAGATACCTGGTCAGCCTGCTCAAGGCGTGGTTCGGCGACGCTGCGACGGCGGACAACGACTTCCGCTTCGGCTCGCTGCCGCGAATCACCGGCGATCACGGCACCTACCGGACCGTGCTCGACATGATCGAGGGGAAGATCAGCGGCTACTTCCTGTGGGGCCAGAACCCCGCCGTCGGGTCGGCCGGGGCCCGGCTGCAGCGGCTGGCCCTGGCAAAGCTGGACTGGCTGGTGGTGCGCGACCTGACCGTCATCGAGAGCGCGGCGTTCTGGAAAAGCAGCCCGGAGATCGCCACCGGCGAGATGCGCACGGATCAGGTCCCGACCGAGGTGTTCTTCATCCCGGCCGCCTCGCATGTGGAGAAGGACGGGACATTCACCAACACCCAGCGGATGCTGCAGTGGCACCACAAGGCGCTGGAGCCGCCCGGGGATGCCCGCAGTGACCTGTGGTTCGCCTATCACCTGGGGAAGCGGATCCGGGCCAGGCTGGGCGGCTCAGCGGCTGCCCGTGACCAGGCCGTGCTGGATCTGACCTGGGACTACCCCGAGAGCGGCGGCGACGCGGAGCCCGACGCGGCGGCGGTGCTGCAGGAGATCAACGGCCGCGGCCCGGACGGGAGGCTGCTCAGCGGCTTCGCCGAGCTGGCCGACGACGGCTCCACCGCGTGCGGCTGCTGGATCTACTCGGGCTGCTACGCCGGCGGGGTCAACCAGGCCGCCCGGCGCAGGCCGCACGCCGAGCAGTCCTGGGTGGCGCCGGAATGGGGCTGGGCCTGGCCGGCCAACCGGCGGATCCTGTACAACCGGGCCTCGGCCGACCCCGCCGGGCGTCCCTGGAGCGAGGCGAAGGCCTACGTCTGGTGGGACGCCGGGGCGGGCCAGTGGACCGGCCACGACGTGCCGGACTTCGAGCGCGGCAAGCCGCCCGGCTTCGTGCCCGGGCCCGGCGCCGCCGGGCCGGCCGCACTCGGCGGCGCCGATCCGTTCATCATGCAGCGGGACGGCAAGGGCGCGCTCTTCGTCTCGGCCGGCCTGGCGGACGGGCCGCTGCCCACGCACTACGAGCCGGCCGAGTCGCCGCTGGTGAACGCGCTGTACAAGCAGGACGACAGCCCGGCCAGCATCCGGTACGCCGATGACCCGCCGACCCGCGGCCAGCTCGCCAGCGGCGCCGTCTACCCGTTCGTGGTGACGACCTACCGGCTCACCGAGCACCATACGGCGGGCTCGATGAGCCGGAACCTGTCCCGGCTCGCCGAGCTGCAGCCGGAGCTGTTCTGCGAGGTCTCGCCGTCGCTGGCGGCGCTGCGGGGGCTGGAGAACGGCGGCTGGGCGACGATCATCACGGCCCGCGCCGCGATCGAGGCGCGGGTGCTGGTGACCCGGCGGGTCCGGCCGCTGCGGATTCCCGGCGAGGGCGTCATCCACCAGATCGGGCTCCCGTATCACTGGGGCTCCGAGGGCATGGTGACCGGCGACACGGTCAACGACCTGCTGCCATTCGCCGTCGACCCGAACGTGTTCATCCAGGAGAGCAAGGTCGCGACCTGCGACATACGGGCAGGCCGGCGGCCGCGCGGCCCGGCGCTGACCGTGCTGGTCGACGCCTGCCGGCGCGAGGCTGGCCTGGAAGAGCGAGAATGAGGCCAGACCGGCGAGATCGGGGACCCGCATGAGCAACCGGCTGCACGGGCGGCTCGACGACGTGTCGGGAGACGCGGGCTACGCCGGTCACCCGCCGCGGGTGGGCTTCTTCACCGACACCAGCGTGTGCATCGGCTGCAAGGCCTGCGAGGTGGCATGCAAGGAGTGGAACGCGCTGCCCGAGCCCGGCCCGGACGCACTGAGGCTGTCCGGCGAGTCCTACGACAACACCGGCGCGCTCGGCGCCAATAGCTGGCGGCACGTCGCGTTCATCGAGCAGGGGCCGCTGGACGTCGGCGCGACTATCACCGCTGACGTGCTCGGGCCGGCCCTGGCCGGCGTCACGGACTCCGGCACCGTGGCGCCTGCCACCCGCTGGCTGATGGCCTCCGACGTGTGCAAGCACTGCACGCACGCGGCGTGCCTGGACGTGTGCCCGACCGGAGCGCTCGTGCGCACCGAGTTCGGCACCGTGATCGTGCAGTCCGACGTCTGCAACGGCTGCGCCTACTGCGTGTCCGCCTGCCCGTTCGGCGTCATCGACCGGCGGGAGGACGATGGCCGGGCCTGGAAGTGCACCATGTGCTACGACCGGCTGCGCGGCGGAATGGAACCTGCCTGCGCCAAGGCGTGCCCGACCGACTCGATCCAGTTCGGGCCGCTGGACGACCTGCGGGTCACCGCCGCGGCCCGGGTAGCGGAGCTGCACGCCAGGGGGGTGACGGACGCCCGGCTGTACGGGGCCGACCCGGACGACGGGATCGGCGGGGCGGGCGCGTTCTTCCTGCTGCTCGACGAGCCGGAGGTCTACGGCCTGCCGCCGGACCCGGTGGTGACCACGAAGGATCTCCCGGCCATGTGGAAATGGGCCGGGGGAGCGGCTGCCTTGCTGGTGGCCGGCGTGGCCGCCGCGTTCGCCGGGAGGCGTCCGTGACCGAGGAGCGGCAGGTACCCGAGGCCGCGTTCGGCTCCTATTACGGCCGGCCGATCCTGAAGGTCACCCGGTGGCGGGAACCGCACCTGCCCGCCTACCTGTTCCTCGGCGAGCTGTCCGGCGCCGCCGCCGTGCTGGCCGCGGCGGCGGCCGCGACACGGCGGCCCGCGCTCGCGCGCGCCGGGCGGCTGATCGCGGCCGGCGCGGCCTACGCGGGGGCCGGCTTCCTGACCGCCGAGCTCGGCAGGCCGGAGCGCTTCGTCAACATGCTGCGGGTCGCCAAGCCGACATCCCCGATGAGCATGGGGTCCTGGATACTCGCGGCGCACTCCGGCCTGGTCTCGGCCACTGCGGCCAGCGAGCTGACCGGGATGGCGACCAGGCTCGGCACGGCGGCGGGGGCCGCGGCGGGCCTGACCGGGCCGCTGCTGGCCACTTACCCGGGCGTGCTGCTCGCCAACACGGCGGTCCCGGCCTGGCACACCGCCTACCGCGAGCTGCCGCTGCTGTTCGCCGGGGGCGCGCTCACGGCGGCGGGCGCGGGCGGCCTGGCAGTAAGCGCCTGCCGGGCCGAGCGGGACGACTTCGAGGCCGCGCGGCGGCTCGCGCTGGCCGGCGCCGTGCTGGAGAGCGCGGCCGGGTTCGGGCTTGAGCACCGCAGCGGCCTGTCCGGCGAGCCGTACCGGGAGGGCAACTCGGGCAGCATGCTGCGGGCCGCGCGCTATCTCACGCTCAGCGGCGGCGCCGCCACGCTGGCGGCCCGCCGCAGCCGGGTCGCTGCCGTCGCGGCGGCGGCGCTGCTCACCGGCGGCGGGTTGTGCGCCAAGTTCGCCGTGCTGCGCGCGGGCGTCGCATCGGCCCGTGACCCGAAGTACGTAGTCGCCTCCCAGCGCAACGAGGCCTGAGCCAGCCGGATCGCGGTGATCCGGGGGCAGGGTTGTCTTGCGGCAGCGCCGATGGCGTGGTCACATGCGTTACGGCGGGTTTTTCCCTGCTGGCGGCCAGGCGGCTCTGGTGGCCAGGCGGATCTGGCGGCGACGGCGAATGCGGCGGAGGTACACGGTGACGGAGGAGATCCTGCGGGAGCGGGTGGCATTCGAGCAGGCGGTCGCGGGCCGGACGCTCTGCGACCAGCTGCTCGCCACGGCGGAGTCCTGGGGCGGCCTGCCTGCGTATTCCGACCGGGACGGCGGCCCCTGGCAGACCATTACCTGGCAGCAGACCAGGGAGCAGGCGCTGCGGCTCGCCGCCGGGTTCGCCGCGCTGGGGCTGCGGCCCGGCGAGCGGGTGGCGCTGATGCTGCCCAACCGGCTGGAGCATGTGCTCGCCGACTTCGGCGCGGTGCACGCCGGGGGAGTGCCGGTGACCTTCTACGCCACCCTGGCAGCCGACCAGGTCGGCTACATGGCGGCCGATTGCGACGCGCGGATCGCCGTGCTTGACGGCGCCGCCGAGCTGGCCAGGTGGCAGCCGGTGCTGGCCAGCCTGCCCGGGCTGCGGAAGATCATCGTGCGCGACGACGACGCGTGCCCGGCCGGGGATCTGTACCTGAGCTGGCGGGACTTCGCCGCGCTGGGGGCCGAGCGGCTCGCCGCCGCGCCGGACGAGGTCGCCAGCCGGATGGCGGGCGTCCGGCCGTCCGATCCGGCCACGCTGCTCTACACCTCGGGCACCACGGGCACCCCGAAGGGCGTCATCATCACCCACGCCAGCATCCTCTACGAGGTGATTACCGCGACCGAGTCCGGCAACGCCCGGCCGCATGTCCGGTGGGTGTCCTACCTGCCGCTCGCGCACATCGCCGAGCGGATGTTCACCCTCTACCTCGCGATCTGCAACGCCGGCCACACGTACTTCTGCCACAACGCAACGACCGAGCTAGTCGCCACCATCGGCGAGGTGAAGCCGACGGCATTCTTCGGCGTGCCGCGAGTGTGGGAGAAGATCCAGGCTGGCATCCAGGCGCTGCTCGCCGCCGAGCAGGACGAGGGCAGGCGCGCGGCCGTGGCGGCGGCGATGGACACCGGCCTGCGGTACGTGCGGAGCTGCCAGTACGGCCAGCTGACTACCGACGAGCTGGCCGCCGAGTTCGCCAGCGCCGAGCAGAGCGTGCTGCGGCCGATCCGCTCGCTGCTCGGGCTGGGCGACGCCGAGGTCGTGGTCAGCGCGTCGGCTCCGCTGCCGCCCGAGGTCGGAGAGTTCTTCGCCGGCCTCGGGCTGCGGATCCTGGACGTGTACGGCATGACCGAGACCACCGGCGCGTTCACCAGCAACACGCAGTCGGCCTTCAAGCTCGGCACGGTCGGCCAGGCGGTGCCCGGCATGGAGCTGCGGATCGCCGGCGACGGGGAGATCCTCGTACGCGGCCCGCTCAACACCCCCGGGTATCTCAACCTGCCGGACCAGACGGCCGAGCTGATCGACACCGGCGGCTGGCTGCATACCGGCGACATCGGGTCGCTGGACGCCGACGGCTTCCTGTCCGTGGTTGACCGCAAGAAGGAGCTGATCATCACCTCGGGGGGCGAGAACATCTCACCGGCGGCGATCGAGAACCTGCTCGTGGCACACCCGCTGATCGGCCAGGCGCTCGCCTACGGCGACCGGCGCCCGTGCGTGGTGGCGCTGCTCACCCTGGACGGCGACGTCGCGCCCGCATGGGCGAGGGCGCGCGGGATCGAGGCTGGCTCGCTGGCCGCGCTGGCCGACGACCCGGCGGTGCTCACCGTGATTGCCGCGGCTGTGGCGACCGCAAATGCCCGGCTTGCCCGCGTTCAGCAAATAAAGACATGGCGGCTGCTGCCGGTGGAATGGACGGCGGAAAGCGAGGAGCTAACGCCCACCCTCAAGCTCAAGCGCCGCATCGTGCACGCCAAGTACGCCGACGTCATCGACGCTCTTTACGAGGGCTGAGCGAGGCCGCCGGACGGCGCCGGCGGGAACGGGCTGGCCGCCCGCGGGAACGGGCCGGCGTCATGGGTGAGCGGATCCTCGTCGTCCGGGTGGCCGCCCGCGGGCGGGTACTCGCTGGTGGCCGACGGGGGCAGCTGACCGCCCGGAGAGGTGACGGTGTCCGGCTCCGGCGACCAGGCGGCGGTCTCAGGATCGGCGGCGAGCCCGCCAACGGCCAGCCCGGCGTTGGCCGCCGGGCCGCCGGCCCGCCCGGCGAGTGCGGCATCCTTGACCCCCACCACGGCGCACCGGCCGAGCGCCAGTGCTGCGAAGAAGACGATGATCACGCCGAGGCCGCTGAAGAAGCCAAGCTCCTCAAGCGCCAGCCGGGTGACGGTCCCGCCGACCGGAACGCCGGCCTGGGGGATGGTGCCGTTCCAGAATGTGCTCACCAGGTTGCCGACGGCGAACCAGGCGCCGCCCAGCGCCGCGAGGAACGCTCCGGTTATCGCGAGCGGGCGCCGTGCGCTCGCCAGCACGACGAGGCCGCCCAGCAGCGCGGCGGCGCCGGGCAGGATCTCCAGCCAGAGCCTGCCGGTCGTGTAGGACCATGCCTTGTCCGGGGTGTAGGCATAGTGAAAATACGGGCCGATGAACGGAATCAGGCCACCCCAGGCACCCAGCAGGATGAGCAGTAGCCCGCTGACAGCGCCCCGGCTGCGCGGAATGCGGGTTATCCCGGCCATACGAACTCACATCCTTTGTAAGTGGAGGATTAAGCCTGGCATAAACGGCTACCCCGCGGGCGCCGCACTAGGCAATGCCCGGCACATCCCGAGGCGGCGGGCATCAGACCGGCGTCGCCGAGGCCGCCAGGCGGCCGGTATGGTCGCCCTCGTGGACGCCCGCCGACTCGTGCCGCGCACTGACGCGCTGCTCGCTGATCCGCGACTCGACGCCGCCCAGCGCCGTATCGGCCGGCCGCTCGTGCTGGCCGCGGTCCGGCAGGCACAGCAGCGGGCCCGCTCGGGCAGCATCGGGGCGGCCGAGGTGGCGGACGCGGCGGTGGCCGCGCTGCCGGTCAGGGCCAGCACGCTCACGCCGGTGATCAACGCGACCGGCGTACTGCTGCACACCAACCTCGGCCGGGCGCCGCTGTCGGCCGCGGCGGTGGACGCCGTGGCGGCAGCCGCCGCGTGCACCGACCTGGAGTACGACCTCGTCTCAGGCACCAGGGGGCGCCGCGGCAGCGGCGCGCTCGAGGCGCTGGCCAGGGCCGTTCCGGCGGCCGAGGCCGTGCATCTGGTGAACAACAACGCTGCCGCCCTGGTGCTGGCGGCGACCGCGCTGGCTGCCGGGCGCGAGATCGTGGTCAGCCGCGGTGAGCTGATCGAGATCGGCGACGGCTTCCGGCTTCCGGAGCTGCTCGAGTCGACCGGGGCCACGATCCGCGAGGTGGGCACGACCAACCGGACCACGGCGGCGGACTACGCGGCCGCGATCGGCCCGGATACCGGGTTCGTGCTCAAGGTGCACCCGTCCAACTACCGGATCGAGGGATTCACGTCCCAGGCCGGCGTGGCCGAACTTGCCGGGCTCGGCGCTCCCGTCGTCGGCGACATCGGATCCGGGCTGCTCGCCGCGCATCCGCTGCTACCCGATGAGCCCGACGCTGACTCCTGGCTCCGCGCCGGGGCCACCCTCGTCACGGCCAGCGGTGACAAGCTGCTCGGCGGGCCGCAGGCGGGCCTGCTGCTCGGCAGCGCCGGGCTGATCGGCAAGCTGGCGAGGCATCCGCTGGCGAGGGCGCTGCGGGTGGGCAAGCTGACCATCGCCGCGCTTGAGGCGACCCTGGCGGGCCCTCCCGTCCCGGTAGTGCTCGCGCTGGCCGCCGATCAGGCAGGGCTCACCATGCGCGCCGAACGGATATCAGCGGCGCTGGTCTCGGCAGGCCTGGACTCCCGTCCGGTGCCGAGCGAGGCAGCCGTCGGCGGCGGCGGCGGACCCGGAGTCCTGCTGCCGAGCGCGGCGGTGAGCCTGCCGGCCGGGCTGGCCGTCCCGCTGCGAGCGGGCCAGGCGGTCCGCGACGCCGTGGCGCCCGCGGTGGTGGGCCGGATCGAGGACGGGCGGCTGCTGCTCGACCTGCGCGCCGTACCGGACGCCGACGACGAGCCGCTGACCGCAGCGGTCATCGCCGCAGCAAGGTAGCCACCCCGTGCAGGTCATCGCCACGGCCGGGCACGTCGATCATGGCAAATCGGCCCTGGTCAGGGCCCTTACCGGGATGGAGCCTGATCGCTGGGCCGAGGAGCGCAGGCGCGGCATGACCATCGACCTTGGCTACGCCTGGCTCACGCTGCCGTCCGGGGAGCGGCTGGCGTTCGTCGACGTACCCGGGCATGAGCGCTTCGTGCCGAACATGCTGGCCGGTGTCGGCCCCGTGCCGGGCGTGCTCTTCGTGGTGGCGGCGGACGAGGGCTGGATGCCGCAGTCGGCTGAGCATCTCGCGGTAATCGACGCGCTGGGCATCTCCCGCGGCCTGCTCGCCGTCTCCCGCGCCGACCTGGCCGATCCGGGCCCGGCGATGGCGCAGGCCGCCGCGCTGATCGCGCGGACCAGCCTCGGCGCGGTGGAGTCTGTCGCGGTCAGCGCGGTCACCGGCGCCGGGCTGCCGGAGCTGGTCGCCGGGCTGGACCGGCTTGCCGCGGCCCTTCCGGTGCCCGATCCGCGTTCCGCCGTGCGGCTGTGGGTGGATCGCGCGTTCAGCGTCACCGGGAGCGGAACGGTGGTGACGGGGACGCTGCCAGCCGGAACCGTGCGAGCCGGCGAGGAGTTGCTGGTGACTCCCTCGATGCGGCCGGTCCGGGTGCGCGGGATCGAGTCACTCGGCGAGCCGGCGGCGCAGGCGAGCGGTGTGGCCAGGGTGGCGCTCAACCTGCGCGGTACCAGCCTGGCTGGTCACGGCCGGGACGGTGGCGGCCGGGACGGCGCCAGCCGGGACAGTGGCCTGGGCCGGGGGATGGCGCTGGTAACGGCCGGGCGCTGGACGCGGACCGACGTGGTTGATGCCCGGCTGTCCTGGCCGGCCGGAACAGGCGGGCCGGACGGGACGGGCGGGCCGCCGGCGCGGCGCCTGCCGCGGGAATTGACGCTGCACGTCGGCTCGGCCCGGACGATCGCCCGGGTTCGCATGCTCGGCGGCACGCATGCCAGGCTCACCCTGAGCGAGCCGCTGCCGCTGCATGTGGGTGATCGTGTCCTGCTGCGCGATCCCGGCGCTGCCCGGGACGGTCATCCGGCGGTCGTGGGCGCGATCATCCTCGACGTGGCGCCGCCGCCGCTGGCTCGCCGTGGCGCCGCCGCAGCCGGGGCAGCCGGGGCAGAACTCGCGACCTGGCCCGACCGGCCAGCCGCAGCAGATCTGCTGCGGCGGCACGGACTGCTGCGGGCGGCCGCGCTGCGGGCCATGGGAATCGACGATCAGCCAGCCGAGGCGGCCGCGGGATGGCTCGCCGACCCGTCGCACTGGCGTGACCTGGAGCGGCGGCTCGCCGACGCCGTGGCCGCTCACGCAGCCGCCAATCCGCTCGCTCCCGGCATGCCGGCCGAAGCCGCCCGCGCGGCCATCGGCGTGCCTGACCGCCGGCTGGCCGAGGCGCTGGTCCGGCCGCCGCTGGCGCTGCGGGCCGGCCTGATCACCGTCGCGGAGCGCGGCGGCCGGGAACCCGATTCCGGCCTGCCGTCGCCGGTTGCCGCCGCGGTGCGGGCCCTTCGCGCCGACCTGAGCGCCGCGCCCTTCGGCGCACCGGACGCGGCCAGGCTCCGCGAGCTCGGCCTCGGCAGCCGGGCGATCGCGGCGGCTCAGCGCGCCGGGCTGCTGCTGCGGGTCAGTGATCAGATCGTGCTCGGCCCGGACGCCGCCGCCCTGGCCGCAGCGGTCCTTGCCCGGCTGCCGCAGCCGTTCACGGCGGCACAGGCCCGCAGCGCGCTGGGTACCACTAGGCGGGTGGCGATCCCGTTGCTGGAGTACCTGGACCGGGCGGGAGCCACCGAGCGGCTGGCCGATGACCGCCGCCTGCTGCGCGGCCCCGGCGGAAACGCCGCTGCCGACGGCCCCGCGGCGGCGGGTCGGCTCCTCCCGCTGATCGGCCGGGACGGTAGGCCGGGGGTCGAGGTCACCAATGCCGACATCGAAGCTTCCTTCGAAGCTGAGGACGTGGAACGGTACCGCCAGTGATCCAGGTGGACTTCAGTGCCTAGCTCGCGGCGCCCGGTCAGAACCCCGGCAGGTGCTCGCGGCAGGACAGGATGGCTTCCATCGCCGGGTCCCGGTTCTGGCTGTAGGCATCGAAGGAAGGCGGCGCGTAGAGTTCCGGCGCGATCCAGGGCCGGTGATCCATGGGCCAGGAGGTCTGCCAGTACAGGTCCGCGACGTTCGCCAGGGCCTTGCTGTAGGGCAGTGTGAACGGGATGGTCTCGCCGATGAAGTTGGGCCGCGAGCCGGTCGGCTCCCCGACGAAGATCGCGTTAGTCTCGCGCTCGATGGCGGTCGCGGTGTTCTGCGCGGCCGAGAAGGTCCCGCGCCCGATGATCACGTACAGGCAACCCCGCTGATTGATCTTCGTGCAGCCGATCAGGCGGTGCAGCAGCGGCTGGACGAGGCAGGTGTTCCCGCCGCCGTTCCAGCGCAGGTCGATGACCAGCTTGCTGACCTGGTGGTTGTCAATGAAGGTGAACAGGCGCTCGCAGAATGCGGCGATCGCCTCGAGTGGCTGATCGCCGACCCCGTTGAACTGGAAGTAGACGACGGCGCTGTCTGGCAGGTACTCGAACCAGTACGGGGCATCGCTGTTGCGCAGGTAGAGCGGCATCGGGGCGCCGGCCGTGTCGGGCAGCGAGATCCACCCGGCCGGACGCGGAGCCGTCAGGCTCGCGTAAGGGTCCGCGACCGACTCGACCGCCACTGTCCCGGTCGTCTTGTCCCCGAACCGTACGGTCAGCGTGGCCTGGTCGGCATCGCTGATCAGCCCGAGTGCGTGGATCAGCGGCGTCCAGCGGAGCATCTCCGGTCCTATCCAGGTGACCTGCTGGTCATTGTCACGGCTGATGAGCGGCTCGACCGCGGCGAGCACCTCATCGACCGGGTGACCGTCCACGCTCAGTACCTGCGCTCCGACCAGCTGACGGCAGGCCTCGCTGGCCGCGGTAACGAACAGGCCCTCGGTGAACCGGTAGAACTTGACCGGCAGGGCCAGCTGCGTGTCCTTGCCGTCCTGGGCAGGCAGGACGAACGCATGCCCGTCGCCGAGTGGTCGGAGCAGCCGCATCATGCCGGCCAGGATCTGGAAGTCCGACAGGCCGGGCACATCCTCGGCGAGCCGGGCGACCGCGGCGTCGAACTCGGGCTCCGATATCTCGCGGAACGGCGCGTACGCCCGTCGCTTGATCTCACGGGCCAGGAACGCCAGGTCGGCGCGCCAGCCCTCGTCGCGTGTCAGGCCCGCCGTGTCGATAATGCCGAGCATCTCCTGCACGGCCTCGTCGCCGAGCAGTGGCTCCCAGTGCTCGTCGCCCTTCGGGCGGCCGAGGTCGCGCAAGCCAAGGCGGAGCGCCCGGCGCAGCTCCCGCACCGCGCTCTCGTGATCACCGAGGCGAACGTGACAGGTGGCCATCCGGTAGGCGATCTCGGCGGGGAAGATGGCCTCGATCTCGTCCCGGTACAGCCAGACGCCAACCCCCTGCGCCGCGCCATAGGCGGCCAGCGCGCCGTCGAAGTCACCGAGCTCGTAACGCGCCTCGGCAAGCCTGACCCAGTGACGGCCCACCACCGGGTTGAGCTCTACCACCCGAGCCCACAGCGCCGCCGCATCCGGCCAGCTGGCCGAGCCTGTCTTCGCTTCGGCACCCGCCAGCGTGCGCACATAGTCACTGACATCTGGCATAGATCCTCCAGTAGCCGTGCAGCCCTCAGGCGCCGGGCGCGGCGTCGTGCGGTGACATGACCGGCGGCGCCACGGAGGTCGCGGCGAAGAGCCGAACCTCGCGCGCTCCCGGCGGCCGCGACGCGGGGTCCGCGGCGCGCTCCTCGTGCGTGACTAGCAGCCGCTTTAGCTGACCGGAAATATCGAGCAGTTCCTCGGCCGTCATCCAGGTCGTCGTGCCCAGCACCAGCGTCGCCTTGCGCCACGGCTCCGGCTCCAGGCCGTAGCGGCTGAGCCGCTGCCTCATCCGCGCGAACTCGTGACCGAGGAACGCCTCGGCAGCGGCCTCCGCTGCCAGCGCCCCCTCGGTATCCAGGCCGGCCGGGTCCAGGTTCTGCTCCCGGCTGGTCAGCCGCCAGGGCTTCTCCTTGCCTGCCTGGCCCGGTACCAGCTCGATGTAGCCGTACTTGCCGAGGATCCCGAGGTGATATGAGCAACTGGCCACGCTCTCGCCCAGCACCTCGGCGCAGCGAGTCGCGGTCGCGGTCATCTCGCTGCCGATCAGGTCGATCAGTTGCCAGCGCAGCGGGTGCGCCAGCGCCCGCAATGCCGTGGGATCGGATGCGGATGCGCGCGCTTGCCTGCCAGTCATGTCAATCAACATATCTTGAGCGACATACCTTGCGCAAGATATCTTGACCATGCCGGGCGCCGGGCCCCAGCGCTCCATCGGCCGGTCAGCTTGCAGTTCCCGCGCCCGGCCCGGCTGGCGTCACGCCGCCACGTGCCACGCCGCCACAAGATCACATGCTGCTGCTGTATCCCGCTAGCGGCTGGCGCGAGTCGCGAACCTGGACGCGGCCCAGGTGGCGGGCTCGACTGGCGGGCCGCCGCCGCCAATCCAGCGGGCCAGCACCGCCGCCGTCATCGGGGCGTTCAGTATTCCGGTGCGGAAATGACCCGAGGTGAGCCAGGCGTTCTCCAGCCCGGGAACCCGGTCGATCACCGGCCGCCGGTCGGGATGGCGGGGCCGGAAGCAGCACCACTGATAGGCGATCCCGAGGCCGCGCAGGGCGGGCATGGTCGCGGCGAGCCCGGCCATGATCGAGTCAATGACATCCTGCTGCACGGCCGGGCTCTCGTCGCCGATATCGAAGGTACCGCCGGCCAGCAGCCGGCCGTCCTCGATCTGGGTAGCGATCGGCGCGACGATGCCGGGAAGCCGCACCGGCGCTGGCTCGGTGACCAGTAGGTGGCCCTTGACCCGGTCGAACGGCAGCCGGAGTTCCAGGCCGTCGAGGACGGGTGGCAGCCCGGTGGCGAACACCACGGCACCCGGCTGGATCTCCCCGGCCGACGTGACGACCGAGGTAATCCGGTCGCCGCGGACGGTAACGGCGGTGGCCGCGACCCCGGTCGACACAGCCGGCAGGCCGGCCGCCAGCCTGGCGACGGCCCGCAGCGGGTTGAGCCTGGCCTGGCGGCGGATGAGCGCTCCCTCCATGGGCCGCGCGAGGCCCGGGATGAAGTGCTCGACCTGGCCAGGGCTCAGCCACTCCACGGCGGGCGGCTGATGTGCCGCGAAGCCGCCCGGATGCGGCGCGAGGCCGATCCAGTCCAGCTCGATCAGGCCGACGCCACCGGGCACGGCCTGCTCAAGGTCCCGCCAGCGTTCCAGGCTGGCGCGCTCGAGATCCACGAACGGCTCGGGGTCGCTCCACTGGTGCGGCTCCGGGATCAGCAGGCCGGTCGCGCCACCGGTGGCGCCCGCGCCGAGCCGGCCAGTCTCGATCAGCAGCACGGTGCCCAGGCCCGCCCCGTGGCAGGCCGCCGCTGTCGCGACGCCGAGTATGCCGCCGCCGACCACCAGCACGTCAGGGCGCGGATTGGCGATGGTGCCGTCTCCCCGGCCCAGGGTGGCCCTTTCGCCGTCAGTGAGCTGATCCCGCCAGATGGCACGGCTAACTGTCATAACCCCATCCTCGGTGATCGCCCGGGCAGCGTCATCCGTTGACTCGGCCAGCGGGCTCGGCCCGCAGCCAGCGGGCCCTGGTGCAGTGAGCTGATGGTAGGTGACATCGGCGTGTCCCGCGAAGCGCGAACCGCCTCACCGGAAGACACTCCCGGCCCGCTGATGGATTTCCGCGGGTGATCCGGACATAGGCTGAGGGCCATTGCGGTGGATATGACCGCGTCAACCTGGAGGTGATGCCGTGCTCGCCGACTCCTTCGGCCGGATCGCGACGGACCTCCGGGTGTCCCTCACCGACAAGTGCAACCTGCGCTGCAGCTACTGCATGCCTGCCGAGGGGCTGGACTGGCTGCCCGGCGCGCTGCAGCTCACCGATGACGAGGTTGTCCGCCTGGTACGGATCGGGGTCGGGCTGCTCGGCATCACCGAGGTCCGCTTCACCGGCGGGGAGCCGCTGCTGCGGCGCGGGCTGCCGGAGATCATCGCGCGCACGGCCCGGCTCCGGCCGCGGCCGGAGATCTCGCTCACCACGAACGCCATCGGGCTGGCCAGGCTAGCGGAACCGCTGCGCACGGCCGGCCTGGACCGCGTCAATGCCTCGCTTGACACGCTGCGGCCGGACACCTTCAAGGTCCTGGCTAAGCGGGACCGGCTGGCCGACGTGCTGGCCGGCCTCGATGCGGCCGCCGCTGCGGGGATCACGCCGGTCAAGGTCAACTCGGTGCTGATGCGCGGTGTCAACGATGACGAGGCGATACCGCTGCTCAGGTACTGCCTGGCCCGCGGGTATCAGCTTCGCTTCATCGAGCAGATGCCGCTTGACGCGCAGCACGGCTGGCGGCGGGAGAACATGGTGACCGCCGACGAGATCCTGACCGCGCTCGCCACGGAGTTCTCGCTGACGCCGGACGATCCGCAGCAGCGAGGCTCGGCGCCCGCCGAGATCTTCCTGATCGACGGCGGGCCCGCCCGGGTCGGCGTGATCGGCTCGGTGACCCGGCCCTTCTGCGGTTCCTGCGACCGGGTCCGGCTGACCGCCGACGGCCAGGTGCGCAATTGCCTGTTCGCCAGGGAGGAGAGCGACCTGCGCGGCCCGATGCGATCCGGCGCGTCCGACGAGGAGCTGGCGGCGCGCTGGGTCAGCGCCGTCGCGGCGAAACTGCCCGGGCACGGCATCAATGATCCCGGGTTCCTGCAGCCCGCCAGGCCGATGTCGGCCATCGGCGGTTGATGGCACGCGGCGAAGGTCCTCCGCGTGTCCGTCTTGCCGCGATCGTGCTGGCCGGCGGCCGGGCATCGCGGCTCGGCGGCGTGGACAAGCCGGGGCTGGTCGTCGGCACCCGCACGCTGCTTGCCGCGGTCGTGTCAGCCGCCGTCGAGGCTGGCGCCGGCCACGTGGTCGTCGTCGGCCCGGCTAGGCCTGGTCTTGGTGCCGCCGCGGGACCGTCCGGCCGGGTGGATTTCGTCCGCGAGGATCCGCCGGGGAGCGGTCCGGTAGCCGCCTTGCGGGCCGGCCTCGCGGCGATCTCGGCCCCGGCGGTGGCCGTGCTCGCTGCCGACATGCCATTCCTCGCTGCTCGTCATCTGCGCGCGCTGCTCGGGGCGGCCGGCCTCCGGGATGGGCACGACGCCCACGCCGGGCAGGCGCCGCGCGGCGCGGTCCTGCTGGATGATTCCGGCCGTCCGCAGTGGCTCGCGGGCTGCTGGCCGGCCACCGTCCTGCGCGGCCGGCTCGCTCACTATGACGGCCAGTCACTGCACGGCCTGCTCGATCCGCTCCAGCCGGTGCGGCTCAGCTACCCGCTGGCCGCCGGCGAGCCGCCGCCCTGGCTGGATTGCGACGTGGCGGGCGATCTGAGCCTGGCCCGCGAGTGGCAACGCAGGTCCTAGGCTGGCAGGACATGATCGCTGAGCGCCGCGCCAGCACTGGCGCCCGCCAGCCAGCGCGAGGCGGAGGCACGCCGGTGACCACGTTGCAGCGATGGCTGGAGACGGCGTGCGCCGAGCTGGGCATCGATCCAGGCACTGCCGACGCCCGGACGATACTCGACCTGGCCCGCGACGTGGCGCACCAGGTCGACCGGCCCGCCGCCCCGCTGACCGCGTACCTGCTCGGAGTCGCGGTGGGCCGCGGCCAGCCGCTGGGGGCAACGGCGGAGCGGCTGGCGATGCTGGCGAGCGGCTGGCCGGCTCCGGCGGGCGATCCCGGGCAGCCGGCCGGCGACCCCGGGCAGCCTGGCCCGAAGCCGCCTTCGCCCGGTTAGTCACCACAGGAGAGATCCCGGCGGCCCGCTGCCACACAGGCCGTGACCAGAAGCTCGGGCTTGCCATCCGATCTATAACGATATATCTTTGAGCTACTCAGCTCATCTTAGGAACATCGGCGATGGGTCAGAGGCATACAACTAGTCAACCACGACGGCGGCCACAGGCAGGCAGCCGGCAAACGAGGAGAAAGCACCATGCACGAAGAAGACAGCTGGCGGCACCAGGACGACGAGGAATCCAGGCGGCACAGAGGAGGCGGCAGGCGAGGCCATGGCCGCGGCCCGGGGTTCGGCGGGCGGCCGGGGTTCGGCGGGCGGCCGGGGTTCGGCGGGCCACCTGGATTTCCCGGGCTGGGGTCCTGGCTCGGGGATCCGAGGATGATGCGAGGCCCGCGGGCCAAGCGCGGGGACGTCCGAGCCGCGGCGCTGGCGCTGCTCGCCGAGGGCCCGATGAACGGATACCAGATCATCCAGGAGATCAGCGAGCGGAGCGGCGAGGCCTGGCGGCCAAGCCCTGGATCGGTCTACCCCGCGCTGCAGCAGCTCGAGGACGAAGGGCTGATCCGCGCGGAGACCGGGGAGGGCGGCCGGAGAGCGTACGTGCTCACCGAGGATGGCCGGCAGTACGCCGAGGCGCACCCGGACGAGCTTGACGCTCCATGGGATGCCGTCGCCGGGCACGCCGGCGGTGCGGCAGCCGACATGCGGAAGCTGATCGGGCAGGTGGCCATGGCCGCGTCCCAGGTCCTGAGCGCGGGCAGCGATCCCCAGATCGGTCAGGCTCGCCGGATACTCACCGACGCGAGGCGGGCGCTGTACCGGGTGCTTGCCGCCGACGACGACGACAGCGCCGCCGGGCGGCCGGGCGAGCCGGACGCCGCTCCGCGTTAGGCTCGGCGGTGACACCGGTAAGGAGGCAGTGACAGTGGCGTCGCGAACCGGCACCGGCCCAGGCCCGCTCGCCAGCACGGCTGGCGGCGAGGCCGACGGCCGGCCGGCCGTCATCTCGGTCGCCGGCCTGACCAAGCGGTACGGCGAGATCGAGGCTGTCCGCGGCATCGATTTCGACGTGGCCCGGGGGGAGACCTTCGGATTCCTCGGGCCGAACGGCGCGGGCAAGACCACGACCATCAAGATCCTCTGCACGCTGGCGAACGCGACATCGGGCACGGCCATCGTTGCCGGGCACGACACGGCGAGGGAGCGGGACGCGGTACGCCGCGACATCGGCCTGGTCTTCCAGGACACCACGCTGGACACCTACCTGACCGCCGAGCAGAACCTCCGGTTCCACGCTGAGCTTTACGGCGTGCCCAGGGCCGCGGTGGCGCCGAGAATGCGCCAGGTGCTGGACATGGTGGACCTCTGGGATCGCAAGGACAGCCTGGTCAGCACCTTCTCGGGCGGGATGCGGCGGCGGCTGGAGATTGCCCGCGGGCTGCTGCACGCTCCCCGGGTGCTCTTCCTGGACGAGCCGACGGTCGGCCTCGACCCGCAGACCAGGTCATCGATCTGGCGGTACATCAACGAGCTCAAGGGCCGCGAGGACATCACCATCTTCCTGACCACGCACTACATGGACGAGGCCGAGAACTGCGACCGGATCGCGATCATCGATCACGGCCAGATCGTCGCGATCGACACCCCGGAGGCGCTGAAGGCGGGCATCGGCGAGGACCGGGTGCAGATCCAGACCGCGGACGACCCGGCCGCGATCGCCGCGCTGGCGGAGACATTCGGCATCGAGGCGGCCATGCGGGATGGCGCGGTGACATTCTCGGTGGCCGCGGGCGAGCAGTTCGTGCCCCGCCTGTTCGCCGGCTTCCCTGTGCCGATCAGGTCGGTCAGCGTGGCCCGCCCCTCACTGGACGACGTCTTCATGTCCTACACGGGCACCACGATCCGCGACGCGGAGGCATCGGGCAGCGATGCGATGCGCCAGATGGCCGCGCGATTCAGGGGAGGGAGATAGCCATGACGACGGACATAGCCGCGGCGCCGGGGACCGGCGGGCCAGGGACCGGAGGGCCGGGGACCGGCGCACTCGCCGACCAGATCAGGGTCGCCGTGCCGGACCGCGGCATCCGGCATGACCTGCGGGCTGTCGGCGTCGTGTGGCGCAGGGAGCTGATCAGGTTCCGCACGGACCGGCTGCGCGCGATCACGGCGCTCATCCAGCCGATTCTCTTCCTATTCGTGCTCGGCACCGGCCTGTCGTCACTCGCAGGCGCCGGCATGCCGCCGGGCGTGAGCTTCAAGACCTTTATCTATCCGGGCGTCCTGGCGATGTCGGTGCTGTTCACCGCGATATTCTCAGCCGCGTCAATCGTTTGGGACAGGGAGTTCGGATTCCTGCGCGAGATCCTGGTCGCACCGGTGAGCAGGGCCTCGATCGTGATTGGCAAGTGTCTCGGCGGTGCCACGATTGCGACATTCCAGGGCATTATATTCCTTATCCTGGCAGGCTTCGCTGACGTGCCGTACAACCCGGTGCTGATTCTCACCCTCATCGGGGAGCTGCTCCTGCTGTCATTCACGCTCACCGCCTTCGGTGTGATGATGGCGGCACGGATCAAGCAGTTCCAGGCGTTCATGGCGCTCACCCAGATGCTGGTGATGCCGCTGTTCTTCCTGTCCGGTGCGCTGTATCCGCTGAGCGGCCTGCCCGCATGGCTGAGCGTGCTGACCCGAATCGACCCGCTGACCTACATCGTCGGGCCGATGCGGCACGCGGTCTTCAGCCACCTCAGCATCTCCCCGCTGTTCAGGCAGCATCTCGCGCCCGGCATCACCTGGGCAGGCTGGCTCGTGCCGCTCTGGCTGTCCATCGGGATCGTGGCGATCATGGGCCTGGCAATGATGGCCGTGGCGATCGCGGAGTTCCGCAAGACCGAGTAATCGGCTGGCAGAAAAGATAGAGCGACGCCGGGTGGCTACGGGGGCAAACCACCCGGCGTCGCATTCATCGGCGCTCCGACGGGGGCCCGGAACGCCGGCACAGGTGCCCCGGCGGGGGACCAGAGCACCGCTAAGCATGTTACACCGAAACCCCCCCTAGCGCGTCAAGACCGGATTACGAATGATCTCGTCATCGGCACCCGATCATCGGCGCAGATCGGCCGTTTCCTGACGCGACTGATGTGGCGTTTGTGCTATCGCCGTTAATTACGCGCCGCGGCGGAATCAAGGCGAGGCGGAATCCAGCCCGATGGCCGCTGGCCCGGCAGGCGGCCCGGCCGCGGCGGGGGAGTCAGGGCGGCCGGCCGGGCCGGGGCGGCCAGCCGGCGGAGCCGGATCGTATTCCTGGAATCCGCGCACGCTCGTCGGCTCCCGGCCGCCGTTGGCGAAGACGACAGCGAAGTAAGGAATGATGATCGCGCCCACCGCCGGAATGGCGGTCAGCCAGCCGGCGCCAGCGGCGTACACAACGACCGCGACGATAAAGCAGACCAGCCGGATGCCCATCATGATCAGGTAACGGCGCTGCCGGTAGGCGATATCCTCCGACATCGGCCGCCGTGCCTCGGTGACCAGGTAGGCCCGATCCCGGCGGGTGCGGCTGCTGACTCTCACTCCTCCACGGTATGCCTGCCGGGACGCCGCGGCTACAGCCGCCTGCCCGCGACTGCCGCCGCAGCGGCCGCGGCGGGCACCTGGGCCACCGACGCGGCGCCCGCGAGGGCCATCACGTGGGCAAGATCGGCGGTCAGCCCGGTGAGCAGCTCCCGGACGCCCTCCGCGCCGCCGCAGGCGAGCGCCCAGAGCACCGGCCTGCCGACGAACACGGCGCGGGCGCCGAGCGCGAGCGCGGCGAGCACGTCAGGCCCGGCCCGGATTCCGCCATCGACGTATACCGGCAGGCCGCCGTGGCTGGCCCGGACTGCCGCCACGACGCCCGGCAGCGCCCACGCCGTCGGGATAGCGCCGTCAAGCTGCCGGCCGCCATGGTTGGAAACGAGGATCGCGGCGGCCCCGGCAGCGGCGCAGGCCAGCGCGTCGTCGGGCCGCAGGACCCCTTTCACGACCACCGGCAGGCCGCTGATTTCCGCGAGCCAGCCGATGTCGGCCATGGTCACGTCGGCCGCCTGCTCAGCCTTGCCCAGGTCAGCCAGCGGTCCCAGGTTGACGAGGAAGTCCGCGTCGGCGACTGCCGACCGGCCGAGCCCGCCCCGCCGCCTGCGGCCGACGACGGGGGTGTCGGCAGTGAGCACGAGCGCCGCGGCGCCCGCCGCGGCGGCGCGGCGTACCAGGCCGGCGGTCAGCTCCCGGTCGCGCATCACGTACACCTGGAACCACCAGGCGCCGCCGCAGGCTGCGACGACGCCGGCGACATCCTCGATCCGCCGGGCACTGCGGGTGCTCAGCACGTAGAGCGCGCCCGCCCGGGCCGCGCCTGCCGCCGTGGCCAGCTCCGCCTCGTCGTGGGCCATGTGGTGGAAGGCGGTCGGCGCCACGCCGACCGGCGTCGCCATCGCGGTGCCGAGCAGCGACACCGCGGTATCCACCACCGACACGTCGCGCAGCACCCGGGGTGCCAGCCAGACCCGCCGCCAGGCCTTATGGTTGGCGCGCAGTGTCACCTCGCGGCCCGACCCGCCCGCGTAGTAGTCGTAGACCTCCGCAGGCAGCAGCTTCCTGGCACGGTCTTGCAGCAGCACGGCGTCGGGAACCATATCTCTATCCTGGAGGGAACATGAGCGAGCGCACCTATCGTGTCACCGAGATTGTCGGCACCTCACCGGATGGCATCGAGCCGGCCATCCGGGGCGCCCTGCAGCGGGCCGGCCAGACCCTGCGGCACCTGGACTGGTTCGAGGTCACCCAGATCCGCGGCCAGATCGTCGACGGGGATGTCGCGCACTTCCAGGTCGGGCTCAAGGTCGGCTTCCGCCTGGAGGACAGCTAGCTGGCCGGGCCGGGCTAGCTGGCCGGGCTAGCTGGCCTGGCTGACGGAGGACATGTTGAAGCCCTCCACTCGCAGCGGCGGCATCGCGGCGCGGGTGAAGTAATCGCCCCACTCGCGCGGCAGCGTCGCCGTCGTCGCGCCCGCCTCGGCGATCCGGCCCAGCATGGCGACCGGACTCTCGTTGAACCTGAAGTTATTGACCGCCGCGGTCACCTCGCCGTTCTCGATGAGGTATACCCCGTCCCTGGTCAGGCCGGTCAGCAGCAGGGACTGCGGGTCCACGGCGCGGATGTACCACAGGCAGGTCAGCAGCAGGCCGCGGCCGGTGCTCGCGATCATGTCGTCGAGCGAGGCGGTGGCCGCCGGCGCCCGCATCGTCAGGTTGCCGATCGCGGGCGTCACCGGCAGCCCGGACAGCCCGGCCGAGTAGCGGGTCTGGGTGAGCGCCGCCAGGTCGCCGGCCCGGATCCAGTCGGTCGGCGCCAGCGCGAGCCCGTTGTCGAAGACGGATGAGTCCCGGCTGGAGGCGCGGGAGATCACGAACGGCGCGCACTCCAGGCCCGGCTCCGCCGGATCGCCGCCCAGCGCGAGCGGGATGCTGGCCAGCCGGTCGCCGATCCGGGTGCCGCCGCCGGGCTTGCTGAACACGCTCCGCCCGTCCAGCGCGTCCCTCGCCCCGGCCGACCAGTACAGGTAGATCATCAGGTCGGCCACGGCGGAGGGCGGCAGCAGTACCTCATAGCGGCCGGCCGGCCGCTCCACCCGGCGCGCCGCCCAGTCCAGCCTGCGGGTCAGCCCGGCCTCAAGCCCGGTCACGTCGACGTCGGCGAAATCCCTGGTGGCGTTGCCCGCCCAGGCGGATCTGGCCAGGTCAGCAGACTTCGCGTTGATCTCCAGATAGCCGGCCGGCTGGTCGTGCCGCAGCCGCAGCCCGCTGGAACTGCCGAGGAAGGCGGAGGTCAGCGAGTGCTCAGCGAAGCCGTACAGCTTCCTGCCTCCGGCCGCCGCCATGCTGAACGCATCGCCGAGTGCCGGTGCCAGCGACCCGAAGACTCCGATCTCGGTGCCGGTGACCGGATCGTCCCAGCCGGCGCTCGCCGGCGTCAGGCCGTCACCGGGCGCCAGCAGCGGCCGCGCGTCCTGGGCCGGCGATCCGCCGGCCGCGGCCTGCTCGGCCGCGCCCACCACGTCGGCGACCTGATCGTCGCGCACCCCGGCCCTGGACACCACGCCGACGGTCGCCTCGTCGCCGTCGCGGCGGATCGCGATGACCGTGAGCTGACGGGACCGGGAGATTCCGTTGGTGGTCAGCGTGTTGCCCGCCCAGCGCAGGTTGGCCGACGAGCTTTCCTCCGCGATCACCACGCAGTCGTCGCAGCGCGCCGCCAGCAGCGCCCGCTCGACGACCTCCTGCGGGGACTGGCCGGTCATGACGCCTCCGCCGCGGTATTGAGTATCCGCACGCCGCGGAACACCGCGGCCGGGCAGCCGTGGCTGACCGGCGCCACCTGGCCGGGCTGGCCCTTGCCGCAGTTGAACGCGCCGCCGAGCAGATAGGTCTGCGGACCGCCGATCGCCTCCATCGAGTTCCAGAAGTCGGTCGTCGTCGCCTGGTACGCGACATCGCGGAGCTGGCCGGCCAGCCGCCCGTGGGAGATCGCGTAGAACCGCTGCCCGGTGAACTGGAAGTTGTAGCGCTGCATGTCGATGGACCAGCTCTTGTCGCCGACGACGTAGATCCCGCGGGTGACCCCGGCGATCAGCTCATCGCTGGACGGGCCGCCGGCCGCGGGCAGCAGTGAGACGTTGGCCATCCGCTGGATCGGCATGTGACCCGGCGAGTCGGCGAACGCGCAGCCGTTCGACGCGCCGAAGCCGCCCCGCCTGGCCATCCGCCGGTCCAGCTGATAGCCCGTCAGCACGCCGCCGGTGATCAGGTCCCAGGACCGCGCGGCCACGCCCTCGTCGTCATACCCGATCGTGGCCAGCCCGTGCTCGGCGGTCCGGTCCCCGGTGACGTGCATGCCGGGCGAGCCGTACCGCAGGCTGCCCAGCTTGTCCGGGGTGGCGAACGACGTGCCGGCGTACGCGGCCTCGTAGCCGAGCGCCCGGTCAAGCTCGGTCGCGTGCCCGATCGACTCATGGATGGTCAGGAACAGGTTCGAGGGGTCGATCACCAGGTCATAGTGGCCTGCCTCGACGGCCGGCGCCGCCAGCCTGGCCGCCAGCAGCTCCGGCAGCTCGGTCAGCTCGGCCCGGAAGTCCCAGCCGGTGCCGGTCAGGTACTCGTAGCCGCGGCCGGCCGGCGGGGCGAGCGTGCGCATGGTCTCGAACCGGCCGCCCGCCGGGGTGGCGACCGCCGTCAGCACCGGGTACACCCGGACCCGCTGCTGGGTCGTGGTGGTGGCCCCGTCGCTGTAGAACTTGCACTCACGTACCTGCAGCAGGGCGGCGTCCACGTGATCGACCCGGTCGTCGGCGAGCAGCCCGGAGCTCCAGCCGGCCAGCAGCCCGATCTTCTCGGCGACGCTGACGCTGAAAGGATCCACCTCGTAGGCGGAAACCCAGCTGACGTCGCCGTAGGCGGCCTCGCTGGCGAGCTCGATCCGTTCCGTGTTGATCGCCGCCGCGACCCTCGCCACGTCCACCGCCTCGGCCGCCGCGCGGGCCGCGGCCCCGGCGGTCAGATCGACGGCCGACGCGAAGCCCCAGGTCCCGTCGACCACCACCCGGACGGCGAGGCCCAGATCCTCGGTGTCGTAAAGGGTCTCCAGGTGCCCGTCGGACAGGCCGATCCGCTGCCGGACGACGCGCTCGGCACGGAAGTCGGCATGCTCGGCGCCGAGGTCAGCCGCGCGCTGCAGCGCCGCGGCGGCCAGCTCACGGAGCGGGTAGGCGGTGAAATCCGGGTCGATCCGGGCCGCGGCCGCACTCTGATTCACCCGGGCAACTTATCCCATGCCCCCGCGCGCGGGACCAGTCCAGGTACGCTCGCCAGGATCGCACCCATGATCGGACTGCCGGAGGTGTCACCGCGGATGAGCCGATCTGTCCTGGTCACCGGCGGCAACAGGGGAATCGGGCTGGCGATAGCCCGCAGGCTCGCGGCGGCCGGCGACGCCGTCACCGTGACCTCCCGCTCGGGCGACGCCGTGCCCGGCCTCACGGTCGCGGCCTGCGACGTGCGGGACGCGGCGGCGGTGGACGCGGCGTTCGCGCTGGCCGAGGCCGAGCACGGGCCGGTCGAGGTGGTGGTGGCCAACGCGGGGATCGCCCGCGACCAGCTACTCGCGCTGATGAGCGAGGACGACTTCGGCGCGGTGCTCGATACCAACCTGACCGGCGCCTACCGGGTCGCCCGGCGGGCCGTCCGGCCGATGATCAGGATGCGCCGGGGCCGGATCATCTTCATCTCATCGGTCGTCGGCCTGCTCGGCTCCGGCGGCCAGGCGAACTACGCCGCGTCCAAGGCCGGCCTGATCGGTCTCGCCCGCTCGCTGGCGCGCGAGCTCGGGACGCGGAACATCACGGTCAACGTGATCGCGCCAGGATTCGTCGACACGGACATGACCGCCGCGCTGGCCGGTGACAGGAAGGCCGCGATCCTGGCGGCGGTGCCGCTCGGCAGGTACGCCTCGGCCGACGAGGTGGCCGCGGCCGTGGCGTTCCTCGCCTCCGATGACGCGGCCTACATCACCGGCGCGGTGCTGCCCGTCGATGGCGGCCTCGGCATGGGCCACTAGGGAAGGCAGGGCAATGGGAATCCTGGACGGCAAGCGGATCCTGGTCACCGGGGTGCTGACCGACTCCTCGATCGCGTTCCACGTCGCGCGCGTCGCGCAGCAGGAGGGCGCCACCGTCGTGCTCACCGGGTTCGGCCGGCTCAGCCTGGTCGAGCGGATCGCCAGGCGGCTGCCGTCCCCGCCGCCGGTTCTCGAGCTGGACGTGACCGACGCGGGCCAGCTCGCCTCCCTGGCCGGGCGGGTATCGGAGCACGTCGACCGGCTGGACGGCGTGGTGCACGGGATCGCGTTCGCGCCGGCGCCCGCGCTGGGCGGCAACTTCCTGAACACGACATGGGAAGACGCCGCGACCGCCGTGCATGTCTCTGCCTTCTCGCTCAAGGCGCTTGCGATGGCCGCGCTGCCGCTGATGGGCGCCGGGGGAGCGGTCGTGGGCATGGACTTCGACGCGAGCCGGGCCTGGCCGGCCTACGACTGGATGGGCGTGGCCAAGGCGGCCCTGGAGTCCTGCGCTCGCTACCTCGCCCGCGATCTCGGGCCGCGCGGCATCCGGGTGAACCTGATGTCGGCCGGCCCGCTAAAGACCATGGCGGCCAGCAGCATCCCCGGCTTCGAGGCATTCGAGGGAATGTGGAACGAGCGCGCGCCGCTCGGCTGGGACCTTGCCAACCCCGAGCCGGCCGCACGCGGCTGCGTGGCGCTGCTGTCTGACTGGTTCCCCGCGACCACCGGCGAGATCGTGCACGTCGACGGCGGCGCGCACGCGATCGGCGGCTGACGGGCGGCGATACCGGCCCCGCCCGGCCGCCGCCAGCCGGCCCGTGCTGCGCCGATATGAGCGGCCTGGTAAAACATCGATAACAACTTGTGACGTTTTCGCCCTGGGATCGCTATCCGGCGACCCTACGCTTCGGGACAACCCGCCTGTTGGCCAGGGCAATTCCGGATGCGCAGTGACGCCCGGCAGCAGGCGATGACAGAAAGGCGGCGAGCGATGGCTCGACTGCGCACAGCTGGGCGCGAAGGCGGGATCCGGGCGAACCGGGCTTCGAGCGCGCCCCATGAGAGCGAGGGGACGCGATGAAATTCGCCAGTCCGGCAACTAAGTTCGCGGTGCTCGCGATCGCCGGAGCCACCGTTCTTGCCGCCTGCGGCAAGAGCAGCACAAGCACCAGCACGGCAGCCGTCGGGGTGTCCGGCGCGTTCGGCTCAGCGCCGGCGGCCAGCGGCACGCCGCACGGGGGCACAGTCACCGTCGCCGAGCCGCCAGGCGCCACCCCGAACTGGATTCTGCCGATCATCACGGCCGCCAATGACTCGGTGTACACGGTGTACTCGTTCGATTACGAGATGTGGCGCCCGCTGTACTGGTACGTCAACGGCGTCCAGCCCAAGGAGACGCCGGCGATGAGCCTGGCGGACGAGCCCAAGTGGAGCAACGGCGACAAGACCGTCACCATCACGATGAAGACCAACTACAAGTGGTCAGACGGAAAGCCGGTGACCGCCAACGACATGCTCTTCGCGATCGACGAGATCAAGGCAGCGATCAAGGAGAGCCCGGCCAACTACGCGTACTACACACCGGACACCGGGTTCCCTGACGAGGTCGCCAGCGCCACAGCGCCGAACGCGACCACCCTCGTGGTCAACCTGAAGAAGGCCTACAACCCGTCGTGGTTCATCGAGGACCAGTTCGGCTCCATCCAGCCGATGCCCGCCCATGCGTGGGCGAAGGCCTCGGCCAACGGCCCGATCCTTAACTTCACCAACCCGGCGAACGCGAAGAAGATCTACGACTTCCTCGCCGCGCAGTCCAAGTCGGTGGCCACCTACGCCAGCAACCCGCTGTGGAAGGTCGTCGACGGGCCATACCAGCTGACCTCGTTCAACAGCACCACGGAAGGGTTCACGATGACGCCCAACGCCGGTTACGGCGGGCCGAAGTCGACGACCCAGCTGAGCCTGACCGGGGTGCCGTTCACCTCCGACACCGCCGAGTACAACGCGGTCAAGTCGGGCAGCATCGACGTCGGCTACGTGCCGCTGTCGAACGTGCCGCAGATCAAGTCGGTGGAGGCGGGCGGATACCACGCCTTCGGCTACCCCGACTTCGGCTGGAGCTACATGGCGTACAACTTCAAGGACACGACCGGTGACTTCAACCACATCATCGGCCAGCTCTACATCCGGCAGGCGATCGCGCACCTGGAAGACGAGGCCGGCATTGTGCACGCGTTCTTCAACGGCGCCGGCGGCCTGGCGTACGGGCCCGTCCCGTCGATCCCGGTCAGCCCGTTCACCCCGGCGAACGCGAAGACGGACCCTTACCCGTTCAGCGTCAGCGACGCGATCTCGCTGCTGAAGTCGCACGGCTGGACCGTCACGCCGAACGGCACCGACGTGTGCAAGAGCGCGGGCACCGGGGCGACCCAGTGCGGCGCCGGCATCCCAGCCGGCACCAAGCTCGCGTTCCCGCTGGTCTCCAACACCTCGCCGGCCATCATCGGCGAGCAGACCACCGACCTCGCCTCGGAGGCAAAGAAGGCCGGGATCACGATCACCCTGTCGTCGGACAACTTCAACCACATGATCGAGACCTACAACGACCCGGCGTCGCCGAAGACCATCGACAAGTGGGCAGTCGAGGACTTCGGCGGCTTCAGCAACTCGACCTACCCGACCACGCTCGGCGTGTTCAACAGCACCGGATCGAGCAACCTGGGCGGCTACGTAAGCGCGCAGGCCGACAAGCTGATCAATGCGTCGATCACCAGCAGCAATCCCGCTGCGGTGACGGCCGAGGCGTCGTACCTCACGGCGCAGCAGGTAGGCCTGTTCCAGCCGAACCCCGACCTGGTCCAGGTGTGGAAGACGACCCTGTCAGGGCCGCCTTCCTCCTTCGAGTCGCTGACCCAGTACCAGCTCAACCCGGAGTACTGGTACTTCACCAAGTAACCGCGTCATCTGCCGGGACGGCCTGACCGTCACCGGCGAAGGGAGCCGCTAGACGCCCCTGTCTCCGGTCGTACACACTGGAGGCAGGGGCGCTGGCACTGGTAAGCACGGCGCACGGTCGCTGTCAGGATCACAGGAGGCACCAGTGACCAACATGGCACCATCGCTCCCGCCGCTCGACGTGACCCGGGCGGCCGAGGGCGGCGAGGTCGGGCCGGTACAGAGCGGCTGGCGGCTCGCCGTGCGGGAGTTCGCCCGTAACAGGCTCGCCGTCGTCGGGGTTGCCATCCTCGTCTTCTTCGTCGTATTCTGCTTCGGCGGACCGCTCCTGTATCACGGCGACCTGCTCAACGCCAACCTGGCGTCGGTCAACCTGCCGCCGGGGGCCGGCCATCCGCTAGGGACCGACAACCTGGGCTTCGACGTGCTGGCCGAGCTGATGAAGGGCGGCCAGGCGTCGCTGGAGGTCGGGTTCTTCGCGGCGGGCATCGGAATCGTCATCGGCGCGCTGTACGGGGCGATCTCCGGGCTGATCGGCGGGATCTTCGACTCGGCCATGATGCGGATTGTCGACGTCCTGCTCTCCATCCCGTTCCTGTTCATCGTGCTGATCGTCTCCGTCAGGTACGGCGCCTCGGTGCTCAGCCTCAGCCTGATCATCGGGGGGTTCACCTGGCTGGTGCCCGCCCGGCTGGTCCGCGGCGAGGTACTCACGCTGCGGGTGCGCGACTTCGTCTCGGCGGCGCGGGCCGCGGGATCCGGCCGGTGGCGGCTGATCAGCCGGCACCTGATCCCGAACGCGCTCAGCGTGATCATCGTCAACGGCACCTTCAACGTCGCCGACGCGATCCTGGCCGTGGCCACCCTCGGGTTCCTCGGCTTCGGCCTGCATTACCCCACCTTCGACTGGGGTGACCTGCTCTCTAACGGGATCGGCTACCTGCAGTCCGGGTTCTGGTGGCAGATCTACCCGGCCGGCGCGTGCATCATCCTCGTCGTGATGGCCTGCAACCTCATCGGCGACGCGCTGCGCGACTCGCTGGACGTGCGGCTGCGCAAGCGCTGAGCCGACGCGCCGCTTCACCGGCCTTCACCCACTGAGCTGAGGAGTACCCGCGGATGGCCCCTGTCCTGCAGATTGACGACCTGTCCACCCATATCCAGCTGACCAAGGCGGTCGTGCAGGCCGTCGGAAACGTCGATCTGCGGATCGAGCCGGGGGAAACAGTCGGGCTGGTGGGCGAGTCCGGCTGCGGCAAGTCGATGACCGGGCTGTCCATCCTGGGGCTGCTGCCGCCCGGCGGCCAGATCGTCAACGGCTCGATCAAGCTGGAGGGCAAGGAACTCGTCGGCCTGCCCAAGGAGGACCTGCAGCACATACGCGGCAACGAGATCGCGATGATCTTCCAAGATCCGCTGACCTCGCTCGACCCCACCAAGTCCATCGGCTACCAGGTGGCCGAGCCGGTCAGGCTGCACCGCGGCGCGAGCAAGGCCGAGGCCATGGAACGGGCCGCCGAGGTACTCGGCCTAGTCGGGCTGCCCAAGCCGAGGGAGCGGCTCAATGACTTCCCGCACCAGCTGTCCGGCGGGCTCCGCCAGCGGGTGATGATCGCGATGGCGCTCACCTGCGAGCCGAAGCTGCTGATCGCCGACGAGCCGACCACGGCGCTTGACGTCACCATCCAGGCGCAGATCCTGGCGCTCCTTGACGACCTCAAGGAGCGGACTGGAATGGCCATGCTGCTGATCACCCACGACATGGGGGTGATCGCCGGGCACGCCGACCGGATCCACGTGATGTACGCGGGCCGGATGGTGGAGAGCACCGAGACCGGCCTGCTGTTCAGCCACATGCATCACCCCTACACCCAGGCGCTGCTCGCCTCGATCCCGCGGCTGAGCCAGGACAACACGCAGCGGCTGCTGAACATCCCCGGCATCCCGCCGGACCTGTCGAACCCCCCGGACGGCTGCCGGTTCGCCGCGCGGTGCAGCCGCGCCACGGATAAATGCCGAACCGACGAGCCCCCGCTGACCGGCGAGAGCGCCGACCACCTGTTCTCCTGCTGGCACCCGGTGAACGGCCCGCTGCCGCTGAACGCGGAGAAGCCGGCCAGCCCGGCGGCCAGTGCCGTGGCAGTAGCCGAGCGCGACGCCGATGACGCCGCCGATCCGGCGGCCAACGGGACGCCGCTGCTCGAGGTGCGCAACCTGGTCAAGGAATTCCCGATCACCGCGGGAGCGATCCTGCAGCGCAAGGTCGGCAGCGTCAAGGCGGTGTCCGACGTCTCCTTCACGGTCCACGCCGGGGAGACCTTCGGCCTGGTCGGCGAGTCCGGCTGCGGCAAGACCACGATCGGCCGGATGGTCGTGGCGCTGGAGCAGCCCAGCTCCGGTCAGGTCAGCCTGCACGGGCTGAACGTCAGCGCACTGTCCGGCGGCGCGCTCCGCAAGACGCGCCGTGACCTGCAGCTGATGTTCCAGGACCCGTACTCATCCCTCGACCCGCGGATGCGGGTGGGCGCGATCATCGGTGAGCCGCTCTCGATCCAGCACGTCGGCACCCGGCAGCAGCAGCGCGCGCGGGTGTTCGAGCTGCTGGACGAGGTCGGGCTGCCGCGCAACGCGGTCGAGCGCTATCCGCACGAGTTCTCCGGCGGCCAGCGGCAGCGGATCGGGCTCGCTCGCGCGCTCACCCTGAACCCGCGGGTGATCGTGGCCGACGAGCCGGTCAGCGCCCTGGACGTGTCGATCAGGGCGCAGGTGCTCAACCTGATGAAGCGGCTGCAGGCCGACCACGACCTGACCTTCATCGTCATCTCCCACGACCTCGCGGTGGTCAAGTACATGGCGAACCGGATCGGCGTCATGTACCTGGGCAAGCTGGTCGAGCTCGGCTCGGGCGAGGACATCTACCACCGCGCCGCGCATCCCTATACGGCCGGGCTCATCGCCACCATCCCGGTGCCCGAGCCGGTGGAGGCACGGGCGACCGCCAACATCGGGATCAAGGGGGAGCTGCCGAGCCCGGTGAACCCGCCGTCCGGCTGCAGGTTCCGCACCCGGTGCCCGTTCGCCCAGGAGCTCTGCGCCCAGGAGGAGCCGCCGCTGCGGTCGTTCGGCCCCGGGCACATGGCGGCCTGCCACTTCCCGCTGCAGAATTACGCGCCCGGCGCGGGCATCGTCGCGGCCGCCGACACGCTGACGGCGTAACCAGAAGGGCCAGGAGGCAGAGGAAATGACCGCTTACCTGCTCCGCAGGCTGGGCACGTCGATCGTGATCCTGATCGGCATCTCGATCTTCATCTTCGGGATGCTGCACATCATCTTTCCCAGCCCCGCCATCATCGCGCTCGGGCCGCGGGCAAACTCGGTCCTGATCAAGGCATGGAACCGCGAGCACGGCTACGACAAGCCCGTCCTCGTGCAGTACCTGGATTACATGAAGGGCCTGGTGTTCCACCACTATCTGGGCTACTCCTACAAGCTGAACCAGAGCGTCGCGGCGCTGTTCCAGGAGAGGTGGGCGCGCAGCGCCTACCTGTCCGGCTCGGCCCTGGTGCTCTCGGTGCTGATCGCCCTCCCGCTCGGCATCTACCAGGCGGTCAAGCGGAACACCATCGGGGACAACACGGCGACCACGGTGGCGTTCGTGCTCTACGCGATGCCCGACTTCTTCCTCTACCTGATCGTCATCGCGGTGTTCGCGCTGACGTTCCCGATTTTCAGCTACGAGGCCAGCCAGTCCACCTCGGTCGGGACGGTGATACTCGACGTGCGCGCCATGGCCCTGCCCATCCTGTCCCTGACCGTGCTCCAGGTGGCCGGATACTCCCGGTACATGCGGTCAAGCGCGATGGACGCGCTGGCGCAGGACTACATCAAGGCGGCCAGGGCGAAGGGCCTGCCCGAGCGGCTGGTGCTGCTGCGGCACCTGGTGCGCAACGCCTGCCTGCCGATGGTCACGCTGATCGGCCTGTCCATTCCCGCGCTGCTGTCGGGCAACCTGATCGCCGAGGTGGTCTTCAACTACCAGGGCCTCGGCTTGCTGTTCTACGACAGCCTGCAGAACGAGGACTACACCGTGCTGCTGGCCTACACGCTGCTCGGCGCCGTGCTGACCGTAGCGGGCAACCTCGTGGCCGACGTCGCGCTGACCGTGGCCGATCCGCGGATCCGGCTGAGCTGACCGGAGCGCGGCCGGCCGGCACCCGGGCGGTCCGGCGAGCCTTGTGCGCCCGGCGGACGCGGCTGATACTTCGATTATGCGACGGCAGCAGGGCCCGGCTGGCGCGCCCGGCGTCCCGCTGCGCGCCTCCGACGCCGAGCGCGATCACGTTGTCGGCCAGCTGCGTGAGCAGTTCGCCGAGGGGAGGCTGACCCAGGACAGCTTCGTGTACCGGATGGACGCGGCGCTGCGCGCCCGCGAGCGGCCCGAGCTGGCCGGCCTGCTGGCCGACATGCCAGCCGCTGGCCGGCTCGGCGGGGCGCTGGCCGGGCCCGCGGCGCGCTATCACGCGATGGCGAGCCGGGCGGCCGCCCGGTGGCGGGCCGGCCGTGAGCGCGCCGCCGGCTGGCGGGCCGCCAGCTGGCAGGCAACCCAATGGCCGCCGCTGCTCTTCCCGGCAGGCCGCGAGCGCATGTTCACGATCGGCAGGGACATCTGCTGTGATCTTGTCCTTGCCGATACCACCGTCTCCCGCCAGCACGCGCGGCTTGAGCGCGACGCGGCCGGCTGGCTGCTGCAGGATCTCGGGTCCACCAACGGCACCCGGCTCAACGGCTGGCTGGTGAGCAGCCCGGTGCCGGTGCGGGCCGGCGATCAGGTCAGCTTCGGCGCGGCGGGCTTCGTGCTCGCGGATGGCCGGTAGGCCCGGCCGCGGCCGGGGCCGGGCAGCCCTTAGAGTCATGGGGGTGACCTTGGTTCTGCTGGTGCGGCATGGCCTGACGGCGACCACCGGAACGGTGCTCACCGGCCGGACGCCGGGCATCCGGCTGGATGACCGCGGCCGCGCTCAGGCCGCCGCGCTGGCTGCCAGGCTCGCTCCGGTCCCGCTGGACGCGATCATCACCAGCCCGCTGGAGCGCTGCCGACAGACCGCGGAGGCGCTGGCCGCCGCGCGCGACGGCTCGCCGGTCGCCGTCACCGACGATGAGCGGCTGAGCGAGTGCAAGTACGGCGACTGGACGGGCAAGCCGCTCAAGGTGCTGGCCAGGGATCCGCTGTGGCGCGTCGTGCAGGCGCATCCGAGCGCGGTCACGTTCCCGGGCGCGGACGGCGAGTCGATGCTGGACATGCAGCACCGTGCCGTCAGCGCCGTGCGCCGCTGGAACTGGCGGCTTGGCCGTGATGCGACCTATGTCATCTGCTCGCACGGCGACGTGATCAAGGCCATCATCGCGGACAGCCTCGGCCTGCACCTCGACCTGTCCCAGCGGATCCAGGTAGACCCCTGCTCGCTGAGCGTGATCCGCTACACCCCGCTGCGGCCGTTCCTGATCAGGATGAACGACGCGGGAGGCGGCACGGCCGATCTCGCCCGGCGCCCGGCCGCGGCCCCCGCGCCCGGGCGGCCGGCGGCCGGCCGGGGAGAGGGCGATGCGATGGTCGGCGGCGGGGCGGGAGGATAGGGATCATGCCGGTCTATTCGTACGATCCGCCCGACAGGTTCGTGGCCGGGACGGTCGGCCAGCCTGGCGAGCGCACGTTTTACCTGCAGGCCAGCGCGAGCGGCAGGACGACCAGCGTGTCGCTGGAGAAGGTCCAGGTGAGCCTGCTGGCCGAGCGGCTCGAGGAGCTGCTCGACGAGGTACTGCGGCGCAGCGGCGGGCAGGCGGCCGTGCCCGCCGCCGCGCCCGCCAGCCTCGCCGACGACGGCCCGCTCGACCTGCCGCTGCAGGAGGACTTCCGGGTCGGCGCCATCGCGCTGGCCTGGGACCGCGACGACGAGCGGATCGTCATCGAGGCGCAGGAGGAGACGGAGACTCCGGTCGAGCCGCTGACCGAGGAAGTGCCCGAGGACGGGCCCGGGGTGCTGCGGGTGCGGATGACGGCCGCAATGGCGCGCGCGTTCTCGCAGCGGGCGATGCGGATCGTCCGGCAGGGGCGGCCGCCTTGCCCGCTGTGCGGGCTGCCGCTCGATTCCGAGGGGCACATCTGCCCGCGGCAGAACGGCCACCGGACCGTCCGTGCCTGACCGGCCGCCAGGCCGGCGCGCCCAGCGAGCGCGCCCGGCAGATCCGCCAGGCGCGGCCTCTGCGGCCTCTGCCGTTGCGGCGGCAGAGGCCGCGGAGGCGGCCGATCTCGACCTACTCAGCCGGGGCGCCATCGAGATCGAGGGCCGGCTGATGTCCGCCTCCAACGCGACCATGTACTGCACGGTCAGCCGTGGCGACCGGCAGGCCGCGTGCGTGTATAAGCCGGTGGCGGGTGAGCGGCCGCTGTGGGACTTCGCCACCGGCTCGCTGGCCGGCCGCGAGGTATCCGCCTACCTGGTCTCCAGGGCGGCCGGATTCGGGATCGTGCCGCCGACCGTCTTCCGCGACGGGCCGTTCGGCCCCGGGATGTGCCAGCTGTGGATCGACACCGACGAATCGGTCGACGTTATCGCCCTGTCCCGCCGGACGGACCACGCCGCGCTGCGCGACATGGCCGTATTCGACGCGGTGGTGAACAATGCCGACCGCAAGATCGGTCATCTGCTGCCGGCTCCTGACGGCCACCTCTATGGCTGCGACCACGGTGTCTGCTTCGCCGAGGAATACAAGCTCCGCACCGTCCTCTGGCAATGGCGCGGCAGCGACCTGCCCGGGCGATCCGTCGAGGCGCTACAGCGGCTGCGGCTGTGCTTCGAGACCGGGGGACTGGCCGACGACCTGGCCGGGATGCTCACCGCCGGGGAGATAACCGCGACCCGCGAGCGGCTTGAGCTGCTGATCAGCCATCGCGTGCATCCCTACCCGCCGGAGGACTGGCCCGCCGTCCCGTGGCCGCCCGTCTAGCCAGTCGGCAGCGCGGGATCAGCGGCCGCCGTGCTCGCCCCTGTCGCCACGGCGGCGGAGGTAGCGCTCGAACTCCCTGGCGATGGCGTCGCCGCTCGCCTCCGGCAGGTCCGTCGCGTCCTTGGCCTCCTCCAGCGTCTTCACGTACTCGGCGACCTCGCTGTCCTGCTCGGCGAGCTCGTCCACCCCGCGCTCCCAGGCACGCGCCTCATCGGGCAGGTCGGCAAGCGGCAGCGTGGCGTCCAGGATGTCCTCGACGCCGCGGAGCAGCGCGAGCGTGGCCTTGGGGCTGGGCGGCTGGGCGACGTAATGCGGCACCGCGGCCCAGAGCGACACGGACGGGATCCCGGCCACCGCGCAGGCATTCTGCAGCACGCCCACGATGCCGGTCGGCCCCTTGTAATCGACCGGCTCCACGTGCAGCTCGGCGGCGAGCTTGGCGTCGGACGCGGCGGCGGTCACCGGGACGGGGCGGGTATGCGGCGAATCGGCGAGCAGCGCGCCGAGCAGGATCACCAGCTCGACGCCGAGATCGGTGAACGAGCTGACAAGCTCGTCGCTGAAAGCCCGCCAGCGCATATTGGGCTCGATGCCGTGCACCAGGATCACATCACGGCCCATGCCCTCCGGCCTGGCCAGCGACAGGCGGGTGGTGGGCCAGACCAGCCGGTCGGTGCGGCCATCGCTCACCTCCAGCACCGGCCTGGTCACCTGGAAGTCATAGAAGTCCTCAGGATCGATCGCGCCGATGGGGCTGGCCTGCCAGGCAACGCCGAGGTGGTTAACCACGCCGCTGGCCGCCTCGCCGGCGTCATTCCAGCCCTCGAATGCGGCGATCAGGGCAGGCGAGGTGAGCGCCGCTGGCGAGGTGAGCTTGCTGATGCCGTCGAACTCGATCTGCTCACCCTTCCGCCGTGTCGTCCGGGCTCGCGCCCGCTCCTGATCCCAGGTTACGTGCTCAGCCATGATCATCATGTAACGGCCCGCCATCCGGTGACGGACCGGCCGGCGGCACCCGGACGGCCCGGCGGCGGCTCGCCGGATGCCGCTTGGCGGCGGCTCGTACAATGAGGTCACCATGCCGTCACCTCGTCATCATGCCGCCAGCTAGTCACCGTGCCGCCGCGCTGCGCGCCGCGCTCGGCGAGCGGGTGGTGATCGCCGATGGCGCCATGGGATCCATGCTGCAGGTCAGCGATGCCACGCTGGACGATTTCGACGGGCACGAGGGCTGCAACGAGATCCTCAACGTCACCCGCCCGGACATCGTGCGGGGCATTCACGACGGCTATCTCGAAGCGGGCGTCGACTGCATCAGCAGCAACACGTTCGGGGCGAATCTCAGCAACCTGGGCGAGTACGGGCTGCAGGACCGGATCGCTGAGCTGGCCGAGACCGGCGCGCGGATCGCCAGGGAGGCCGCCGACCGAGTCTCTACCGGCGGCCGGCCGCGCTGGGTGCTCGGCTCGATGGGACCGGGCACCAAGCTGCCGACGCTCGGCCACGTCTCGTTCGCCGAGCTGCGCGACACCTACCAGGTCGGCGCCGCCGGCCTGCTGCGCGGCGGCGCCGACGCGCTGATCATCGAGACCTGCCAGGATCTGCTGCAGGCCAAGGCCGCGATCATCGGCGCCAGGCGCGCCATCGCGGCGGCAGGCACGGATGTCCTGCTGATCGCCCAGGTCACCATCGAGACCACCGGGGCGATGCTGCTGGGCACCGAGATCGGGGCGGCGCTCACCGCACTCGAGCCGCTCGGCCTTGACATGATCGGGCTGAACTGCGCGACCGGGCCTGGCGAGATGAGCGAGCACCTGCGCTACCTGGCGGCGCACTCCCGCGCGCCGCTGTCCTGCATGCCGAACGCCGGGCTGCCCGAGCTCACCTCGGACGGCGCGTACTATCCCGTCACCCCCGATGAGCTGGCCGGCGCGCACGAGGTGTTCGCGGCGGAATTCGGGCTGGCGCTGGCGGGCGGCTGCTGCGGCACGACCCCCGAGCACATGGCCGCCGTCGTCGGGCGGCTGCGCGACCGGCCGCTGACCAGGCGGCGGCCACGGCCGGAGGCCGGCGTCGCCTCCCTCTACCAGCATGTGCCGTTCCGGCAGGACACCGCGTTCCTCGCGATCGGCGAGCGCACCAACGCGAACGGGTCCAGGGCGTTCAGGGACGCGATGCTGGCCGGCCATTACGAGGACTGCGTGGAGATCGCCCGCGCGCAGACCAGGGATGGCGCGCACCTGCTGGACGTCTGCGTGGACTACGTCGGCAGGGACGGCGCCGCCGACATGCGCGAGGTGGTCAGCAGGCTGGCCACCGCCGCGACGCTGCCGCTGGTGCTCGACTCCACCGAGCCCGCGGTGATCAGGGCCGGCCTGGAGCTGCTCGGCGGCCGGGCCGTGGTGAACTCGGTGAACTACGAGGACGGCGACGGCCCCGGCTCACGGTTCGCCCGGGTGATGCCGCTGATCCGCGAGCACGGCGCCGCCGTCATCGCGCTGACCATCGACGAGCAGGGGCAGGCCCGCACCGCGGAGTGGAAGGTAGCCGTGGCCACCCGGCTGATCGAGGACCTGACCGGAAACTGGGGCATGGCTGTCGGCGACATCATCGTGGACTGCCTGACGTTCCCTGTCTCCACCGGCCAGGAGGAAACCCGGCGGGACGCACTGGAGACGATCAGCGCCATCACCGAGCTCAAGCGCCGCTACCCGGAGGTGCAGACCACGCTCGGCGTGTCCAATGTCTCGTTCGGCCTCAACCCGGCGGCGCGGGCGGTGCTGAACTCCGTGTTCCTGGCCGAGTGCGTGCGGGCCGGCCTTGACTCGGCGATCGTGCACGCGTCCCGGATCATGCCGATCGCCCGGATCCCCGAGGATCAGCTGCGAACCGCGCTTGACCTCATCTACGACCGGCGCGCGCCGGGCTATGACCCACTGGCCAGGCTGCTGGAGCTGTTCGACGGCGTGGACGCCGCCGCGCTCAAGGCCACCAGGGCGCAGGAGCTGGCCGGGCTGCCGCTCGCCGAGCGGCTGAAGCGGCGGATCATCGACGGCGAGCGGATCGGCCTGGAGGCCGACCTGGACGAGGCGCTGGCCGGCCGGCCCGCCCTGGAGATCGTCAACGACATCCTGCTCGACGGGATGAAGACGGTCGGCGACCTCTTCGGGTCCGGCCAGATGCAGCTGCCGTTCGTGCTCCAGTCCGCCGAGGTGATGAAGGCCTCCGTCGGCTACCTGGAGCCGCACATGGAGCGCTCGGGCGAGGACGGCAAGGGCCGGATAGTGCTCGCCACGGTCAAGGGCGACGTACACGACATCGGCAAGAACCTGGTCGACATCATCCTGTCGAACAACGGCTACGACGTGGTCAATATCGGTATCAAGCAGCCGATTTCCGCCATCCTGGATGCCGCGACCGAGCACGACGCCGATGTCATCGGAATGTCCGGGCTGCTGGTGAAGTCCACCGTCGTGATGCGGGACAACCTGGCCGAGCTGAACTCGCGGCGGCTGGCCGCGCGCTGGCCGGTGCTGCTCGGCGGCGCCGCGCTGACCCGCGCCTACGTGGAGCAGGATCTGGCCGGCCTGTTCGACGGCGAGGTCAGGTACGCCCGCGACGCGTTCGAGGGCCTGCGCCTGATGGACTCCTTCATGGCCGTCAAGCGGGGCGCGCCCGGCGCGCAGCTGCCCGCGCTGCGGGAGCGGCGGGTACGCAAGGCCGCGTCCGGCGCCGCGGCGGCAGCAGCCAGCGCAGGGGACCCGGCCGACGAAATCCGTTCTGACGTATCAGCGACCGTCCCTGTTCCCGCGCCGCCATTCTGGGGCACCCGGCTGGTCCGGGGAATCCCGCTCGCCGAGTACGCGGCATTCCTGGACGAGCGGGCGCTTTTCCTCGGCCAGTGGGGGCTCAAGCCGGCCCGCGGCCGCGACGGCCCTACGCACCAGGAGCTTGCCGAGACCGAGGGCAGGCCGCGGCTGCGGATGTGGCTGGAGCGGGCGCAGACGGAGGGCCTGCTGCAGGCCGCCGTGGTGCAGGGCTATTTCCCGTGCTACAGCGAGGGAAACGACCTGGTGGTGCTGGACGACAGCGGCGGCGAGCGGGAGCGGTTCCGGTTCCCGCGGCAGCGCAGGGACCGGCGGCTCTGCCTGGCGGATTTCTTCCGCCCGCGTGCGTCCGGCGAGACCGATGTGGTGGCCTTTCAGCTGGTCACGGTCGGGCCGCGGATCAGCGAGGCTACCGCCGAGCTGTTCGCCAAGAACGCCTACCGGGACTACCTGGAGCTGCACGGCCTGTCGGTGCAGCTGGCCGAGGCACTGGCCGAGTACTGGCATGCGCGGGTGCGGGACGCGCTGGGAATCAGCGGCAGGGACCCGGCCGACCTGGACGGCATACTCAAAGTCGGTTACCAAGGCTGCCGGTACTCGTTCGGCTATCCGGCCTGCCCGGACCTGGAGGACAGGGCCAAGGTGATGCGGCTGCTGGAGCCCGGCCGGATCGGGGTGACCCTGTCGGAGGAGTTTCAGCTCGCGCCGGAGCAGTCGACGGACTCCGTGATCACCCACCACCCGGAAGCTAAGTACTTCAGCACATGATGCTCGCTCCGCCCGGCCGGTAGGGTGCTTGCCCATGTCCCCCACGTCACCCGCGCGCTCCGGCCGGAGGGCGCTGCAGGCCATCCTCTTCGACATGGACGGGCTGCTCATCGATTCCGAGCCGCTCTGGTTCGAGGTCGAGAGCGAGGTCATGGCGCACCTCGGCGGGCGGTGGGACGCGGCTGACCAGCAGCTGCTCGTCGGCGGGTCACTGGAACGGACCGTGGACCACCTGCTGGCCCGCGCGACGCGGGCGGCCACCCGTGAAGAGGTCGGCCGGTGGCTGGTGGACGGCATGACGGCGCTGCTGCGCGAGCGCGGCGTGCCCGTGCTGCCGGGCGCGCGCGAGCTGCTGGCCGAGGTCATCGACGCCGGCCTGCCGAATGCCCTGGTCACCTCATCGGAGCGGCAGATCATGGACGTCGTGATCCAGAAGATCGGGATAGCCTTCGCCGCCACCGTGTGCGCCGAGGACGTCAGCCAGAGCAAGCCGGCGCCCGAGCCGTACCTGCGGGCGGCGGCGCTGCTGGGCGTCGAGCCATCGGGCTGCATCGCGCTCGAGGACTCGCCCAACGGCGTGGCGTCCGCCGAGGCCGCCGGCTGCCTGGTCGTCGCGGTGCCCAGCCTTACCCCGATCCCCACCCTGCCCGGCCGGGTTGTCGCCTCGTCGCTCAGCCAGCTCGACCTCGCGACGCTGCGGGGCATGATGGGCAGCGGTTAGCGCCGGCCGGCTCTCGCTAGTCCTGGGCAGCCACGCGATGTGCGACGATGAACTTATACATGCCTTGACCGCGGCGATGGCGGCGCGGCCCTGAGGGGAGGCGCGGCACATGTCAGTTTTTGACTTCGTGATCTGCGGCGGCCTGACCGCTGCCGGACTCGTCCTTTCCTACTTCAGGTGGCGGCGCAGCGGCGCGAGGTCCGGCGTCCGGCTCGCCGCGTTCTCGCTGCTGCCGCTGGCCGCCTACCTCACCGGCACGGTCACGCTGATCACCCGGATCAGCTCGGCGGTCGCGCGATTCGCCGGGTCCTTCGTGTTCTCGCCGGAGAGATGGTCAGGCGTCGTGCTGGCAGGCTTCGCCGCGGTGCTGTTGCTGGCGTCGGGCGGGATCCCGCGGCCTGGGCGGCGCGGCGGAAGGAAGGCCCGGGCAGTGCGAGCCGACGCCCCCGCCGCCAGGACCGCGGCGGCAGGCGGGCGCGCACAGGTCGGCGCCGGGTCGGGCAAGACCGCGAAGCAGGCTAAGAGCGGCGCGGCCGACGACGACCTCGGAGAGGTTGCTGAGATCCTTCGCCGCCGCGGCATCAAGTAGCGGGCGGAGACCCAGCATCGAGGGCAGGCGCTTCCCCGGCGCCTAGCCCAGCGGCTGTGGCGGGCGCTTCCCGCTGGGCTGGCCCGGCCGGCGCGGAGGCTCCCCCGGCGGCCGGCGCGGAGGCTTCCCCGGCGGCTGGCGCGGAGGCTTCCCCGGCGGCCGGCGCGGAGGCTTCCCCGGCGGCCGGCGCGGAGGCTTCCCCGGCGGCCGGCGCGGAGACCGCCGCGGGATCAGGCAGCGGCGGCGGGGTGCCGCCGAAGGCGGGGCAGATCGCCTTATGAGCGCACCAGTCGCAGAGCCTGCTCGGCCGCGGCCGCCAGTCTCCCGCGTCCCTGGCCCGCTCGATCGCCTGCCATAGCGCGTTGATCTTCCGCTCGGTCGCCAGCAGGTCAGCCTCGTCAGGCGCGTACCTCACGATCTCGCCGCTGCCGAGGTACATGAGCTGCAGCAGCCTCGGCACGCTGCCCTGGCTCCGCCACAGCACCAGTGCATAGAACCTCATCTGGAACAGGGCGCGTGCCTCGAATTCCTCCCGCGGCGCGGCGCCCGTCTTGTAGTCGACGATCCTGATCTCGCCGCCGGGCGCGACGTCGAGCCGGTCGATGTAGCCGCGCAGCAGCAGGCCGGACTCCAGCACGGCCTCGCAGTGCAGCTCGCGGTGGGCGGGCTCAAGCCGCCGCGGATCCTCCAGGGTGAAGTAGCGATCGAGCATCGCCGCGGCCTCGGACAGCCAGATGTCGCGCTGCTCGTCCGCCTCGAACAGGCCCGTGAGCTCAGGCGCCGCCTCGGTCAGCCGCTGCCACTCCGGCCCGAGCAGCGAGCGGGCGCAGGCCGGCGTCCGGTCGGCCGCCGGGCGGTCGAACAGCCGTTCCAGCACAGCGTGCACGAGCGTGCCGCGGACCGCGGCCGGGCTCGGCGGCTCCGGCAGCCGGTCCACTACCCGGAACCGGTACAGCAGCGGGCAGCTCAGGAAGTCACCGGCCCGCGACGGTGATAGCGACCTGGGCCGGAGGGCGTCCTGCTCTGCCGGGCCGGTTCTGGTCTCCGGATCCGGCGGACCCGCCGGGCCGGGCTGAGTCACCACGCTGAGTTCGCTCACCCAACGGAGACTAGGGGACCATGCCGACAGTTGCCTGCGTTTGCCCGCGCCGCGCGCGCCCTGGATTGGCCGCGCAGCACGTAGCATCAGTGTTGTGACAGGCATGACTCCGGACGGGCAGGCCCCGCTGGACCAGCCGCCCGGGAGCACGCCCCGCGACAGCCCGCCCGGCCAGGAACGGCGGCCCGGACTCATCATCGGGCGGCCAATGGGTATCCCGGTGTACGTCTCGCCGTACTGGTTCCTGTTCGCCGCCCTGATCGTGACGTTCTACGCAAGCAGCCTCACCGGGTCGGTGCAGGGGTCGGCCATGCGCTACATCGTGGCAGCGGTCTTCGTGATCTTCCTCTACCTGTCCGTGCTCGTGCACGAACTGAGCCACTGCGCGGTAGCGCGGGCCTTCCGCCTGCCGGTCCGGCGCATCCTGCTGTACCCGCTCGGCGGCTTCTCCGAGATGGAGCAGGAACCGCAGACGCCGGGCAGGGAATTCCTGGTCTCCGGCGCCGGGCCGCTGCTCTCCTTCGTCCTCGCCGTGCTCGGCGGCGCGATTGTCGCCGTGTTCGAGCCGACCGGCCTGCCGCGTCTCCTGATCGTGGAGCTGAGCTGGGCGAACGGGTGGCTTGGTGTTTTCAACCTGCTGCCAGGGCTGCCGCTGGACGGCGGCCGGATGCTGCGCGCGGGAGTGTGGAAGCTCACCGGCAGGCCGGGCACCGGCACGATCGCGGCGGCCTGGGCCGGGCGCTTCCTTGCCGCCGCAGTGATCGCGGTGGCGCTCGCGTTCTTCGTCCGCGACGCCGGCGGTAACGGCCTGGTGGTCGCGCTGTGGCTGGGTTTTATCGCCGCGTTCATGTGGGTGGGCGCCGGGCAATCGATCCGGGCCACCCGGGTACGCGAGCGGCTGCCCGCGCTGCGGGCCCGGCAGCTCGCCAGGCGCGCGATTCCCATCCCGGCGAGCCTGCCGCTTGCCGAGGCGATCAGGCGCGCCGATGCCGCGCAGGCCCGCGCCCTGGTCATCGTGGACCATGACGACACGCCGATCGCGATCGTCAACGAGACTGCCGTGATCGCTACGCCCGAGCAGCGCAGGCCATGGATCGAGGCGGGCTCGCTGGCGCGGACCCTGGATCCCAGCCTGGTGCTGCCTGCCGACCTGTCCGGGCTGGCCCTGATCGAGGCGGTCCGGCGCTCGCCGGCAAGCGAGTACCTGCTGATCGAGCCGTCCGGTCAGGTGTTCGGGGTCCTCGCGACCAGCGACCTGGACCACGCCTTCGCCGGAACCTGACGCACCGCCCGCCGGAACCTGACGCACCGCCCGCCGGAACCTGACGCACCGCCCGCCGGAACCTGACGCACCGCCCGCCGGAACCTGACGCACCGCCCGCCGAACCTGGCGCACCGCCCCGCCAGAACCTGGCGCACCGCTTACCCGTAAATTCGCACCTGCCAGTAGGCGGGCCTGCTGGTATGCCTGGCGCGCTGGCCGCCGCCCGGGGTGTCAGCAGCCCGGGGAAAATTGTTTGGGTCTTTTTCTGGGGGGGGTGCCCTGGCTGGGCTGGTTTTGTCAGAGGCAGTCGCTATTTTTATCGAAGAAGATAATTTCAGCAGCTAGCACTGACGCGGGAGGTGAGCCGGTGCCCGACGAGCAGGACCGGCCAGCCGGCCAGCCCGGCACCCCGCCCCCGCCGCCGCCTCCTGCGCGGGAGGTGCTGGCGGCGGGGTTCACCCACCGCGACCGCGAGGAAGGCGCGCGGGGGTTCGCCGCCGGCGGGCCGCTGGACACGATGGCCCCGGGCCCGGCGCTCGCCGCCGCCGCGGACGCCGCCGCCGGCGCCGGGCTGGGCGCACTGGGTGACGATGAGGTGGTCGGGCTGCTGTGCGCGGCGCGGCGGCTGACGTCCTGGGCCGCGTCGGTCGAGCTGCGGGCGGTCA
>Ga0302326_10000646_pt1 | contig 93275 bp, 97 predicted proteins | sample Palsa_T0_3_FD_202264 | JGI IMG/M metagenome (GOLD analysis project Ga0302326, IMG submission 202264) | Peat permafrost microbial communities from Stordalen Mire near Abisko, Sweden - Palsa_T0_3 | ecosystem: Environmental > Terrestrial > Soil > Palsa > Peat permafrost | place: Sweden: Abisko... | reverse complement strand
GCGACTCGAACTTGGCGATAAACTGTTTCATGGCGTTTCCTCCAGGTGCAACGGTGATTTGGACATCAACCAACGTACCTCTCGGGAACGCCATCATTAAAGTTTGCGGCTTGCCGCAATGCGGGGCAGCCAATCTTGGCTGCCGCCGGCTTCCAGCCGGCGAGCCGCCTGAAAGGCGGCTGCGGGCAAGGTTGCCCGCCCCACAAGGCAATCAATACCGCCGTTGGGCTTCTTCATAAACCTCATGCGTGAGTTGCGCCGTGCGCCGCCATGAGAAATCCGCCGCGCGCCGCAACCCGCGCTCCCGCCACGGCTCAGCCCGCTCGGGATGCGCCGCGATATCCAACATGGCCCGCACCAGTTCGGTGTGCGAGCCGGCCGTCAGGGCGGCGCCCGCGGCGACTTCCATAATCGCCGCATCCCGCGAGGTGATCACGCACGCCCCGCACTGCATGGCTTCCAGCACCGGCAACCCGAACCCCTCATAGAACGACGGATAGACGAACGCCAGCGTTCCCGCCAACAATTGCGTCAGCCGCTCGTCGGACACCTCACCAATAATCCGTAACCCCGGCTCGGGTGAAAGTTGCGCGAAATCGGATCTGCGCCTCCCGGCCAGTACCAGATCCACCGCATGCAACCGGCGCACTTCGCGCCAGGCGGCCAGCAGGCCCGTAATATTTTTGCGCGGCTCCAGGGTTCCGGCATAAAGAAAATATGCGGATTCGGGCGGCGCCGCAACAATACTTCTGGCGATGCGCGGGCGGAAACAGGCGGAGGCGGCATGCGGGATCGCGCGGATGCGGCCGGGATGAATCCGGAACCTTTCGATGGCCTGCTTCCGCACCGCCTCGCTGGGAGTCACGATCATGGTGGTCAAGCCCAATCCGATCAGCAGGGGCGTCCGTTGGCGAACCCTGTCCGCGCCGGTATGCCATGCCGCATCCATCCACGGGGAGAGGTCGTGCAGCGTCAACACGCTTGGACGGCGCGGCACATACGGCACCGCGAAGTCCGTGCCGTGGAACAATCCGGCTTCCAGGCGCCCCAGTTCGCGGTTCAAACCCCAGAGCCACCAGCGGCGCTCGGCCGGATCGCGCGGGCCGCCGCCGGGCCGCAAATTGGGAGGCGCCGTGTGAGGTATGCCGAACTGCTGGTCGGAGACGAGAACGAACTCGTCTTGTGGAAAGTTCTCCGCCAGCGCCACGCTGAGTTCCTGCGTATAACGCCGCAAGCCCCCGCTGGAAAGCGTCAGCGGAGTAGCATCAATGGCCACGCGCATCGATCACCGTGCGCAATTCATCCCGGTTTTCATAATTGCGCGCGTAGTAGCTGAGATACTCGCCGCTGCGCACACGCGCCACCCAAGCCGAGTGGCGGCGGTACCAATCCACGGTGCGCGCCAGCCCATCGTCAAAGGCGACCCGCGGCGCCCAGCCGGTTTCGCGCATGAGTTTTTCGCTGGAGAGCGCATACCGACGATCGTGTCCGGGACGATCCGTTACGTATTGAATCAGGCTATCCGGCTTGCCTGTGGCCCGCAGGATGCGCCGGACGACTTCGAGGTTCGGCAATGAGCAATTCCCGCCGATGTTGTAAATTTCCCCGTCGCGGCCGTGGTCCAAAACCGCGCGGATACCGCGGCAGTGATCTTCTACATAGAGCCAGTCGCGCATCTGCATGCCGTCGCCATAGACCGGCAGCGGCCGGTCTTCAAGCGCGTTGGAGATCATGAGTGGGATGAGTTTCTCCGGGAAGTGATACGGTCCGTAGTTGTTGGACGCGCGGGTGATCGCGACCGGCAACTTATAAGTGAGGAAGTAGGAACGCGCCAGCAGATCCGCGCCCGCTTTGGAGGCCGAGTATGGGCTGCTGGGATTCAGCGGAAAGCCTTCTTGGGCTACGAGCGGCGGCTCCAGGCTGCCGTAAACCTCGTCGGTGGAGACCTGCAAGTAGCGCGCGATATGCCGGCGCCGGGTGGCCTCCAGCAAGGTGAACGTGCCGCGCAGGTTGGTTTCGAACACCGGGCTGGGAGCGAAGATACTGCGGTCCACGTGCGACTCGGCGGCGAAATGTACGACGGCATCCGGCTGCTCTTCGCTGAGAACGGCATCCACCAGCGCCTCGTCGCAGACATCCCCGTGGACGAAGCGGTAACGCGGATCGCTGGCCTCGGCCTCCAGATTCTCCAGGTTGCCCGCATAGGTCAGCTTATCGAGATTGACGACGCGGACGGAAGGATCTTCGGCCAGACACAGGCGGATGAAAGCCGACCCGATGAAACCAGCGCCGCCGGTAACGAGGAGTTTGCGCATGCGTACCGTCTACTTGTGCTGCAGTTCCCAATCGTACTGAATGGCCGGATGGTTGTGCGGAATGCGGCCTTCGTCCGTGGGATTGTAGAAGCGGTCGGTCGTGTAGATCAACATGGCCGGGGCGTTGCCGATCACTTTGTAGCCATGCCCGACTCCCGGCGGAATCAGAATCTGCCATAGCCGCAAAAGGCCCGCGTAAATGGTATTCCGGGCGCCGAAAGTGCGGGAGCCCACGCGCAGATCCACCAGCGCCACCTGCAGCATTCCCATGGCCGGCGTCCAGCAATCGGTCTGGTGCAGGTGATAGTGAAACGCCTTGATGGCGCCGGGGTAATTTAAGGCGGTGGAAGTCTGCGTGGTTGCGGGCGGGAAGTGCGCCGCCAATCCCCGGCCGATGCGCTGCACCTCCAGGAAATAGCCCCGATCGTCGGGCCATAGCGCCAACGGCTCGATGCGCACGCCTTCGATCAGATCCGCCGCCGCGGGCGAACCAATCACCGATCCGATACCTTTAGGACACTCCGGATAGGCCAGTTCCAGCGAACCGGATGAGGCGATGGACTGCGGCTCGCGCACCGCGCCCGTCATCGCATGGCTCCTTCCGCGGTCAGTTTGTCCGCTTCCGCCTGGCGGCGGGCGGTCACCGACTGCGACACCAGATTCGCGGCGCGCAGCAGCGAATCGAATGTCCCGGCATCGGTCCACCAGCCATCCAGAAAATCGAACGTCATGGAGCCTTCCCGGATGTAGGCATTGTTGACGTCCGTAATTTCCAGTTCGTCGCGCTTGGAAGGTACCAGCGTGCGAACCTTATCGAACACCGTGGCATCGTACATATAAATGCCAGTGACCGCGTAGGTGGACTTGGGATGCCGCGGCTTCTCCTCGATATTGACGATACGGTTGCCGGAAATCTCGGCCACGCCGAAGCGCTCGGCGTCCGGAACCTCCTTGAGCAGGATCTTGGCGCCTTTGGCCTGCTGGCGGAAATCGTCGGCAGCCTTGCGGATGCTGCCTTCAATGATGTTATCGCCCAGGATGACACACAGCTTCTGACCGTCTGCGAAGTGCTCGGCCAAGGCCAGCGCATCGGCGATGCCGCCTTCGCCCTCCTGGTAGGTGTAATCGATGTGGGTGAGTCCAAACTGCTTACCATTTGCCAGCAGCCGCAGAAAGTCGCCCGCATTCTTGCCGCCGGTGACGATCAGGATGTCCCGAATGCCCGCATCGACCAAAGTCTCGATGGGGTAATAGATCATCGGCTTCTCGTAAATCGGCAGCAGGTGCTTGTTGGTGATCTTGGTCAGCGGGAAGAGCCGGCTTCCCGTGCCGCCCGCCAGAACGACGCCCTTCATAAGGTCTCATGATACAATACCGCGCAATGCGGCATTTCAACTGGGACCTGCTGGAGGAAGAAGCGCTCAATCCGTTGCTTGGCCGCAAGGCCGTCCACGGGCAAAATACGACCGTCGCCCGCATCCGCTTGCGGAAGGGCGCGGTGGTTCCCATGCACAGCCATCCCAACGAGCAAATCAGCATGCTGGAGAGTGGCGCGCTGCGTTTTATGATCGCCGGCGAGGAGCTGGTGCTGCGCGCGGGCGACGCGCTGGTCATCCCGCCCGACGTGCCGCACATGGTGGAAGCCCTCGAAGACTCGCTCGCCGTGGATCTGTTCTCGCCGCGGCGCGAAGACTGGATTCGCGGCGACGATGCCTATTTGCGCAAAGCCGCTAACGGCTGATCTAGTCCCAAGTCCGCACCAGCTTTGGAGGGAGCCGCGCGTGTAAGCAAGCGCCCAGTGGAATGTCGCGGTTTTGATCCGCGACGTGGCGCACGGCCGACCGCAGCACGGCAGAGACGATCTGCGATCAACCGAGGACCTTTCCGTTTATACGACGGCTCCCGCCGCCCACTAGTCGCGCTCCGTAGGCTTTGGCGTCAATTCGGCGGGCGTTTGCCGAGCACGGGCAACCCTCACGGATCTTGTTGCCGAGACGCGTTTGGCCGCCTTGCCCGACTGCGGCTGCGCCGGAGCCATCCACAAGAACGGAAGGGTGAGCGGCGGATAATTCATCCTGGAAATGACGGCCTGCGCGCACTCGCGGAAGTAAGGCCAGCAGTTATGAATAGCCGGACCTTCTTGGAAAGCCTTGATCTGTTCCGCTGAGGGCACAAACCCATCTTCTAGCAGGTAGTCAGCCGCAATCACACATTTGATGGTAACAATATCGTTTTTCTCGCGGTCAAGTATTCTCACTTTGTACCGAGTATTCGCCCTCAGCGTGCGGCCCTCCAATATGCTGCTATCAGGACCGAAGTCCACCGAAAAGGAGAATGGGTTTGACTCGGCCTTGAACACAAATTTACTATACGCCGTGATTTCAACTAAGCGAATCGCATCGATGTCACACTTGCGCTGGAACGAGATCGCGAGCTTCGACTGCTCTGTGTTCTGCAAGATCGTATACGACACTTCAGGCTCCAGAAACCGTGTTGGTGCGCGGCAATGGCGCACGGCGTTGTGCGCCCTCTTCGCGGACATACCCGCGCGGTGATCTGCAAAATCTGTATATCGAGTGCGTCTTCGATTCGCCTTCGCTTTCTTCGGCGTGCCTGCACTGTCTGGCCTTAAGCTCAAAGCGATAGCCCAGTGCAAGTCCCAGATCAGCAAGCGTGTGGATGGTCATATTTCTAGAACCGCTCAGGAGTTGAGTGACGTAGGCCCTCGACTTGCCGATTGCCCGCGCGAGTTGCGCCTTAGTCATTTCCTTCTCAGACATAAGGAATGCGATCATCTCTGAGGCGTCGAAAGCGAGCGATTCCCTCTCGTAAAGTTTCCTTCTTTCGTCGTCGGCGACAAATTCTTGAAACTTGTCGCTATATACCTTGGCAGCCTTGCTGCTCCTGTTCATTGTCCTCATCCCGGATGCGCTCTGCTCTTCTAATTTCAGCAGGCGGAGTTTTGTCCTTTTTCTTCCGAAAGCCGTGCGTCACAATCACCAAGCCAGACGCCGTAAAATAACATGGCATCCTAATCTGGTGGCTCTTAAACTCAAAAAACGTTTCGTCGAGCTTCTTGAATTTCTCCTGGTTGCGGATCGTTCCATGATCGCCAAGGTACTCGAAGAGCTTATTGAGTTTGGCCTCGTCTGCGTCTTGCAGGCCGTTGTAAAACTCTTCGCCCGGAGATTCTTCATTTCGGCATACCGCATACACTATTGTGTACCGATGCCCATTATAAGCGACCGGTCTCCGCATTCAGCCATGCCTTCATGTTAACATTAATGTAAACACGTGGCAAGCGGCCTGTCAAGAGGATTTGTTAACAGATGTCCAGAAATTTCGGGGCTGAAGTATGCCCGGGGGCACACTGCATGCGGCTGGGGCCGTCGGATTGCGAGGAACTGGCAACCGTAGATCGAGACGGACTTGGGCGGCGAAGCCCCTTCACTCTTGGTTGCCGGCTGGAATTTGAACGATTCCCGAACATATCGGAAGGGCCCGCACCTATTGCTTGGCCTGGCAAGACGGCTCACCCTCCGCATCCAGCGCCACTGCAAACTTGTCGCCACACGCCTTACGCAGCTCCTCTTGCGCAGCCTTGGCGGCTTCTTGCGCCCGCTCCGCCCGCGCGGCAGCCGCTATGGATTCAGCCTGCGTGCGCCAAAATCTGGCGCGCATCTCAGCCGTAACCTGCGGCGGCTTGGGCAATTCTTTCGGCGCGTGAGTTTGCGCGAAAGCCGCCTCAGCCAGTAACGTCAACGCGATCAATTGTGAGTACATAGTCCGTTTGTCCATGCCGTACAGGTGGTTGAAGTCACGCCGGCGGTGCCGGAAGCACTGTAGCCGCCGGAGTCGATGGCGCCGTACCCGGAAGCCCCGGCCGTCACTTTCAGCACGCCGGCCACTGACCGCTGAAGGCCAACGTCGCCAGACCCTGAAAATACGTTATTCACGTTGTGCCAGACCACCAGCGCATCGCTCGATAGGCCCACGGTTTCAGTGTCAAGGGAAATCTTATAATTCGTGCCGTCGCCGGTAGCGTAACCGCCATCCCAGTTGACGAACGCAAGATTCGATCCGGCATTGTTTTGCCAGAGAATCGAACCGGCGCCATTGGCAGCCTGGCTCGAGCTGTTCTTGATTACAATCTGAGTATTGCCAGTACCCGCCGGATTGTAAATGGTTCCACCCGTAGCGCTCAGCGTCCCGCTAGATATCTGACTCAGGGTATAGTCGTTAGCGGTTGCCACTATAGTTCCGGTGCGGCCGAACACAGATGTTACACTGCTCGCGGGCAGGCTGATGGGTTGCCAGTTGCCCGCCGCGGCAGACCATCCAAGATATTGCTGGTCGGTAGGAGCCGTGCTCGAAACCGGCCGTCCCTGCAAACCGGCAACGGTAATGGTCAAACCCGTGTTGCCGACGTCGCCAGTCAGAGCCGCCATCTGCGCGGCCGCCAGGGTGCCCGCAATGCCGCCCAGGTTCGACCACAGCAGATCGAGCGACCCGTCGGTGGTGGCGACTTGCCCGGCCGAACCAGCGCTGGTCCACAGATTGAATAGCCCGTTGAAGCCGGACGACGGAGCGCAGACGCCCGTATCGTGCACGCTGTTCGTATCCGACAGGTGCAGGCATCCGGCTAAGTTACTGCCGCTGTTTGCATAGACGTCGCCCGCGGCTGTCATGGCGCCCCCTGACGAGATATTGCCGGCGGTGGTCAGCGAAACCAAATCGGCCGTAAGGGTCGCGTTGCCAACGGTTGTAACAGTCACTACATCGCTAGGCAGCGACGAATCGGGCAATATACCGGGCTGCCATTGCGAATTCGCCGCGCTCCAAATCAGCGCTTGCCCATCGCTGGGGGCCGTGCTGGCGAGCGCGCGATTTTGAAGCTTAGCTACCGTGTTCGCCCCGATGCCCCCAGTCACGTCTCCCGCCAGTGACGGTTGATTGATCAGATCGCTATAACTTCCGCTCGAAGCCACCGTAGCCAGAGCAGTGCCGTTTATTTCCAACCCACCAGCATCCAACGTACCGTAACCGCTCGCACCGTTAGTGACCTTCAGAATTCCACCCGCGGACTCGCGCGCGATTCCCGTATCCGCCACTCCGCTGAAGGCATTATTGGTGCTATGCCACACGATAACGGAATCGCTGGAAAGCGTCGCCGTGCTGGTGTCGAGGCTTATCTTATAATTCGTTCCATCGCCCTCCGCATAGCCCCCATCCCAGTTGACGAAAGCGATATTCGATCCGGAGTTGTTTTGCCAGATCACCGAACCTGCTCCGTTGGTAGCCTGGCTCGAGCTATTCCGAATTACGATCTGCGTGTTTCCCGTGCCAGCCGAATTGTAAATCGTACCGCCAGTAGCGCTCAGGGCGCCGCTCGAAATTTGACCGAGGTTGTAATCGTTAGCGGCCGCCGTAACCGCTCCGGTGCGTCCAAAAACGCTCTGCACCGGAGACGCCGCCGAGGCTCGCGCGGTCGTGAAGTACAAATTAGCGCCCTCGGTCACCTGAGTCGTGGTATAGTCGCCGGACTGCGCGGTAACCGCCCCGGTGCGGGCAAAAACAGAACTGACCGCCCCGCCGCTGCCCCCGCCGGCTTGCGCAGTCCACGTGTTTGGCACCGTACAGCCAAACAGGTTTTGACCCGGCGTGGCGTCGGTCGCGAAGTACTGCTCGCCTACGGTACAGGGAAGGCTTGTTGGCCCCGATTCCGGCCTTCGCCGGCAGAGTGTGAGCGCCGCCGCTGAAATCCACAGTACCGGTCACTCCGGCGATTCCGCCCGTACTCAGTGACACCAGGTTGCCGGTGGCGCTGTCGATCTTCCAGCGGTTTACCAGGTTGTTCCACGTAGATCCGGAAGCCCCGCCCGGCACGGTTCCGAAGATCACGTTTCCGCCGCTCGCGGTGCCGGTTCCCGGTCCACCCGCAATGATCTGGTCCTGCCCCGCCACATTCGTCCCGCTAGCCCCGGAGCTTGAAACCAGGACGCCCGGGGGCGCCGCCGCTGTCACCATCCCGTTGCCGAGCCAAATCTGCTGTATGGGGGAAGTATCGCTTCCCACCACCATCTGATATGACCCGTACACCGTGGCATATGCGCCAAGCGCAATAGACTTGCTCGGAGTACTGCTCTCTTCCGCTCCCAAACTAGCATCTGCCATGCTGTCAACGTAAGCCGTTGTCGTATTATCGCCGATGGTAGCGACGTAGAACCACTGCCTTGGCGCTTGGTTGGCAGTAATGACCGTACAGAGTGTCGTCGGGCACACCACCGTCCGATAGAGTCTGCGCGCCGACGCCACGAATGGTCCACTGTAAGTCGGAATCCCGGTGATCGTAACCTCTTTATGCGCCGAGTCCGTAAGGACTCCCAAATAGCTGTTGTTTGAGAGCGCCGTTTCCTGCCCGTCAAGGACAAATGACACCTTGTACCAATACCAGCCCACCGAAAGATTGGAAGTTGCGCTGGTCGGTGTAAGGGTAACCCCCGCGGACGTGTTCGGATAATACATGTCGGCGTACGCTCCAAGGCCCGTCAGGTAATGACCGCTGGTGACGCCGAACATCGCATTGAAGCCCGTACCGGCGTTGTCGTATCCGGTGGTGAGCGACCACAGTGTATTCATCCCCATGCAGGAATTTTCATACCCGGTCACGTTCCAGGCGCACGAATCTATGCCGAAACCGCTATTACGGTATCCTGTAGTGTTGATCCCCACGCTGTCGATCCCGAACGCCGCATTGTTGTAACCGGTAGTGTTTTGATACAACGCGCGCAATCCGAATGCAAAGTTGTCGTAACCGGTAGTGTTGTTTCCGAGCGCATTCTCGCCAACGGCGGTATTGTAACTGCCGGTAGTGTTCGAGACCATCGCCAGATTGCCGACCGCCACATTCTGCTGTCCGGTAGTGTTGGTTGTCAGAGCCAGCTCTCCGATCCCAATGTTCTGGTTGCCTGTGGTCAAGCCCTCTAACGCTTGGTAGCCGATCCCGACGTTGAAGCTGGCAAGGCCGGCCGATCCGCCGTTAGGTGTCATCGTGCGGTTGCCGGCGCCATTACCAAAGAACACATTGTGACCCGTAGAAGTCGGATCGTGATAGGTACTCAGCGTGCCATCCGTGAACAAAAGAGTGTCGGTATCCCACGTTGCGCTGTTGCCGCCGTCTGCCACGAGCACGGTATTCGCCGCCGGCGTTCCTCCAGGATTTGCAAGCCCCCCGCTCGTCCCACTCGGCGTGACCGGCCCCCATGCGCTTCCGGACGCGCTCCAAGTCAGGACCTGGCCGTTGGTTGGCGCCGTGGTGGCCACCGCCCGGCTTTGCAGGCCCACAACTGTAGTTGCCAAACCGGTGTTCCCGACATCTCCCGTAAAGAGAGGCATCTGGGAAGCAGGCAGCCGAGCGCTTCCATCCAGCGGAGCGTACCCTCCCGCGACTCCTTTGTTCGCCGGATTCTCGGGTGTGAAGCCCAGCGCGGCGGTAACGTCGGACGATGCGGCCACGCTGGGCGCGCCCGTGCCGGTGGTAATCTTTAAAAGCCCAGTCGGCAGGCTGGAGAGAGACACGCCGCTTAACTGGTTTGCGTCAATCTGCCCGCCGCTGGTGTAGTCCAGAGTGCCGCTGACCAGAAGCGCGTTGAAGTTGTTTCCGGACCCTACACCATTGAACGCGACGCTGCCCACCGTGCCGCCCGTGTCTCCGCACAAGAACCCGTGCGTGACCAGGCTATAGTTCAGGTGGTTTCCGCCGGTGTCCGGACACGCCGGAAGAGGTTTCCAGCCAGCCACCGCGGGAGCAGTTGTGAGTATGGTCTGGTCCGATGCGCTGTTAGTTGGTACGCTCGTGCCGTTGATCGCCCCGATGGCCGGCAGATTCGCCGCGGGCACCAGCGAGTTCGTGTCCAGCGGGGCATAGCCGCTCGCCGCTCCCTTATTCCCCAGGTTCTCGGCAATATATCCGAGTTGACTGACCGAGGTGACGCAGGTGGAGGGCCAAACGCCGGCGGCCTTCGGACCGTACAAGCAGTAGCTGCTGGCGTTGAGGTAGTAATCCCCATTTGCGCCGACCGTGCTAACTGGCGCGGCCGTTCCGGACCAAATAGTAGCGCCGGCCGGGATTCCTGTGGGCGTTCCTCCACCACCAACGATGATTTGCGCTGGCGCGGCAATAGCCGTCAGCACACACACGAGTCCCGACAAGACGATGGTTCTCATATTGCAGTTAGCCTCCCTGATTCCCAATGAGCCGGACTACCGTTGATAGAGCATGCCCGTGATCACCGCGGCGCCCGATACGCTGTCCACGGCGAGCGTGGTGGGATCCAGCACGTTGGAATCGCGCTCGTCTCCGACCACCACCGACTGTCCGGCCTGGAGTACCGCTATGACTCCCGCGCCGGTCGTTTTGTTCAGGCTTGTCAAGCCGACAAAGACAGAGTCGGTGGAATTCGCTGTCTTGAAGGCCTGTATCAGAACCTTGTTGCAACGCAGAGGAAACCCCGACGGGGCCGGCACATTCGCCGTTAAAGCCGCATTGCTTGCGGTAACAAAACCAAGAGGAATAATCTGTGCCACGCGAAACGCTCCTTCTTCACTCACAATATAGCAGCCGCTTTTTTCCAGCCGGGGATATCAGAGTGACTTGCAGGGGCCGGATGGACGGAGTCCGAGCCATGAAGTTCTGCCCGCTAACGGGGAGGCCAGGCTCTGCCTAACTAACACTCCGGAAAAGGGTTAGGTTGACGCCCGCCCGCTGAATCGTGACGCCGTGAAAAGGCGGCCTCGATGCGGGCGAGCCGGCTTGATGAAATTTTTGGCAAAGCGTGTGACTGGCTGTATGAGGCAGGTGGTTTTGCCGGCCTAAGCGTCCTACTGCACCGAGTTCAAATACGCCACCAAGTCCGACATCTGCTGCGGATTGTTGAACCGCGGCCATGTCATCTTGGCCTCCCGCATGCGCGTGAACATCTGCGGGCCGTGCTTCCACAGCGCCGAGACGATCGTGATTTCCGAGTATCCCCGGCCTTGCCCCGGCAGCGGCGGCGCGCCATGCTCTCCGCCCGCGTGGCAATCCGCGCAGCGCTTGGCGGCAAACACCTGCTTGCCGCGCGCCACATCTCCCTTCGCATATACAAACTGCCGCATCCACAGATAGCTCAGCAACTGGCGCATTTCGTCCTCGGAAAGCTGCGGCACCGGCTGAATCATCCTGGGCGCATGATTCCACATGTCCACCGCGATCTCGGTCAGCGCCAGATTGTGCAGCCGGTCTTCCAGGGCGAGCTTTCCCACATGGCATTTCACACAGCCCTTCGATTCGAAGATGGCTTGCCCGCCATCCCCAGACGTGAACGAGAAGTGCACATTCACTCCCCGCGTCGCCGGCAGATTTCGCAAATAGGCCAGAATATCGCTCAAATCCTGCGCCGTCAGCTCTTGCCACGCGATCTTCTTGCGCGCGAAGGCCTCCCGCATGCTGCTGCTGTGGTCCCACATCTGCTGCACCAGGACCATAGGTTGCCCCAGCGATTCCCACTTCACCACCGGCGGCGCGCCCTCCGCACGCGACTCGGTAATGCCGTGGCAGTCCGCGCAGTGCCTGTCCGTGAATGCTTGTTTCCCGCGCGCGGCGTCGCCCGGCTTGTCGAAGAAACGCGTCGAATACAAATACGCAAACAAATCGGCGGCGTCCGACGGACTCAATTTGGGCCGCTCGATGCCGGCCCCTTCCATGGCCGCCCACATCACCGGCGCGTGGTTCCACATGGCGCTGGCCAGCAGCGCGGGCGTGAAGCCGCGATCCACCCGTGCGCTCAGATCCATGCCCATCTTGCCGCCCTTGCCGTTCACGCTGTGGCACTGCACGCAGCGTTCATTTTGAAACAGCGCGGCGCCCCGCTCGGAGTCGCCTGGGATCACGGGCGGCACAGCGGCCAGCGCGCTCCCAACCATCAAAACGCAAATGCACAACTCGCGCATCATTTCCTTTCTACTGGCTGACGCCGCTCAGTGACGTGCGCGGCTCAGCTACACTTCATTCTTCTTGAACCGCTCGATCAGACGGTCGCAAGCCCGCACGGTCAGCGCCATGAATGTCAGCGTAGGGTTCTGGCACGCCGACGACGGATATGCGGCGCCGTCCATCACGAACAAGTTCTTCACATCGTGCGTCTGATTATAGGGGTCCAGAACGAACTTCTTCTGATCGGCGCCCATGCGCGCGGTGCCGGTCTCGTGGATCGCCATGCCGGGCATCGCCAGGTCCGAGTTGACCTTGATATTCTTCGCGCCGGCCGCCTCCAGCATCTCGGCGGCGGTAGAGGCGGCGTCTTCCATCATGGCCTTCTCATTGTCGCCGTGGGTCATTTGGATACGCAGCGCCGGGATGCCCCACGCGTCCCGCATCTCCGGATCGATGTCGCAGTAATTATCGAAGCGCGCCAGCGATTCGCCGAAAGCGCCCAGATCGATGCCATACGAGCCCGCCAGCACGGCCTTCTTGTAGCTCGCGCCGAATCCCTCCGCGCCGAAGTTGAATCCGGCGCTGGCGCCGCCCTGAAATCCGTAGCCGCGAATGAAGCGCGGATGCCGTGGTCCGTTCGCGATATTGCGAAAGCGAATCACATAAATGCCGTTGGCGCGATGCGGCGCGCTCGGCGAATTCGGAGTCGGATCGAAGCCCGGCAAATCGCCCGCGGCACCCCCGCCGACCGCATGATCCATCAGATAATGCCCCAACACGCCGCTCGAATTAGCCAGCCCCTTGGCATACACGCGCGTGGATGAATTCAACAGGATGCGCGTCGATTCCAAGGCCTGCGCGCAAAGAATCACGCTCCTGGCGCGCGCCTGATAGGTCTTGTGCGAGACGCGGTCGATATAAGTCACGCCGGTGGCGCGGTTGTTGGCGCTGTCCATATCCACGCTGCGCACCACGGCGTTGGTGATCAGCGTGCAATTCCTGGTCTTCAGCGCGTCCGCCACCGTGGTGAACGGGCTGCTGAAATACGAGAACGTCACGCAGCCGCGCTCGCAAGGCCCGCAATAGTGGCACGCGGCGCGTCCATTGTGATTCTGCGTGAGAATGGCGGTGCGCCCGATGGTGATGGTGCGGCCGAACTGCGCCTGCACGCGCTCGCGCAACCGCACCTCGCCGCAGGTCATTTTCATGGGCGGCAGAAAGTGGCTGTCCGGCAGCGTGGGATTCCCTTCCGTCGCGCCGCTGATGCCCACGTAGCGTTCCACGATCTCGTAGTAAGGCTCCATTTCCTTGTACGAAAGCGGCCAGTCTTCGCCGTACCCATCGTGGCTGGCGGCCTTGAAATCCAGATCGCTCATGCGGTAGCTCTGGCGTCCCCATACCAGGGTGCGGCCGCCCACGATCCGCAGGCGCTGCCAGGTGAACGGCTTGTCCGCCGGAGTGCTGTACGGATTCTGCAAGTCGTCCACGAACCAGTCGTAGTTGTACTCCATGCACGCGTAGCATTGCTTCTGCACCGGCCGCGTGCGCGCGATTTCCGGCGACATGTCGCGGTATTTCAGCTTGTAGGCGGGCATGTGCTCGGTGAATTCCTTGGGCGAGATATTGCGCCCCGCCTCCAGCAGCGCAACCTTCAGGCCGGCTTCCGCCAGCCGCTTGGCCGCCCAACCGCCGGTGGCGCCGGAGCCTACCACAATGGCGTCGTATGTTTCGGAAGCTTGTGCCGATTGCATCGTTAAGGGTATTATAGTTCCGCGGATGAATCGCCGGGATTTATTTCGTCAGGCCTTTTTGGGAGCGGCGGCCGCGGCCTTGCCGGGTGGCGTTGCCGCAGCCCGCGAATTTCCGTCCGATTACGACGCCTCGAAAGAATTGGCGCGCGCCGATTGGAAGCCACTGTTCCTCGACGATCATCAAAACCAGACGCTCGTCGTCTTTAGCGATATCCTCATCCCCGCCACCGATACGCCCGGCGCCAAAGCAGCGCTGGCGAACCGCTTCATCGACCAGGTGCTGGCCGTCGAAACACACGACACGCAGAAGAGTTTCCTCGAAAGCCTCGCTTTCCTGGATGGGGAATCCTTCGCCCGCTACCGCGCGGCGTTCGTGTATCTCACGCCCGAACAGCAGAGCGAGTTGGTAACTTTCATGGCCTACCCGCACACGCTCGAGACCTGGGACGAGAACGCGCCCGGCAGTTATCGCGGCCATGCGCACTTCAGCAATTTGAAGGACTGGATTTCAAGGGCCTATTACAGTTCCCCGGTTGGCATGCAGGCGCTGGGCTATACGGGTGTGCCTAGCGGGGTTTTCGAGGGGTGCAAATAACGTGGCGCACGCACGTGTGCGGGCCGTGTCGAGGCTCGTCTCGACAGCTTTTTATCAGCCGAAACCCATCCGCTGATAATGTTTCAAAATACACCGGCCCATCACTTGGGGCAGTATCCCGGCGGGACGGTGCGTTTATTTTGGGGACGTCCGAGCGGTCAAGGTAAACCCCGCGACTTTGACTGCTATCGTCTCTGGCTGGCCCCGGTATACGCACAAAAGGCTGCTAAGGACAACGTAGAGCGTAACACCCTCGGATCGAGACTCGGATGCCAGTTTTTCCAGAGATTGCGGCCGGGCGGCTGACTTTAGGTCAGCGGCGGTTGTCGCGCGAATATGGGGATTTGAACAGTCGACCTGGATTCCATTGAGATCTGGTGCGCTTGGGATGGGCAATGCGACCACTTGGTCTGAGACCTTCGGTTTGGGGAACGCATCGTCGCCCCCGGGGTAGGTATCATACTCCCTATCATACTCCTCACCATGGCGCTCCTCACCACGGCGCAAATCACCAAATCGTTCGTACACCACGCTTCCTGGGCGAAGCTCGCCATCGGGAAGGGTCAGAGGAATAAATCCCTCCGTCCTCAGTGCCTCGCGCCAGTTTAGCTGTCCTTTGGCCTGGGTTCCTGCTCCTCCGTATTCTGGTGCACCGCCATGGCCGCTGGTCGTCCGCAACGGCTGAACTGGGTTTCTTGGCGAAGCGACCGGCGCTTCTGCTGTTCCTCGCGGGGCACCTTTACCTGCCCCTGTTTCCGACGGCTGAACCGGGCTTTTCGGCAAAGCGACCGTGGCCTCTACTGCTCCTCGCGGGGCGCCTTTACCTGCCCCAGCTTCCGACGGCTGAGCCGGGTAAAATTCGAGGCTCAGAACCCCGAGCTTTACGCTTCGGAGGGGGAGCCCGACCCGAGCACAATCAATACGACCCCAATACCAAAGCAGATAGCTATATCGGCCTTTCGCGCTTCGCGAAATACCAATACTACTGCCAATAAAGTTATCGGTAGTCCGGCTACCAGCAGCAGTGATGGCACCATAGGCAACGGCTCCGAGCGTAATTTCCGCTCCTGATCCAACGGTCAACGCTGAAATCGTACCACACTGGTATATCGTTTCATTAAACAGTATCCATATTATGAGGCCACGGCAGTAGAGTTAGCAAGTCTTCGATGCTGGCGACTTCGTGAAGCGCTTCCTCATGCGAGAATCCCAACCTGTTGACTTCCGCCGGGCGGGTAGCCAAATTCCAGAACTTAGCGATGTTCTGGGGGCGGAAGAAGACGGAATCCTTTTGCCACAGCTTCGAGAGGGCGCAGGTGGCTTCCAGAGTGGGTGGGTCGGCGGGGCGCTGCGCAGAAGAATTATTCGCGTCGACGAGGACACGCATCAGCGGTCTCGGCCTTACCTGCATGAACTCGCGGCTGGCCGTAGTCGGACAGGGGAGCAGTGGCGGGGCGAGTTTTTCGCGGCGTTAACGGCGGCATCGCACGGACCGGCCCGTCGCGTCGACAGCCGGCACGGCCAACGCGGCTCTGGGAGGGTTCATCTTCCACCAGCCGTATCATGTAGTAATTGAAGGGTGTGAGTAGCTGTCAGCTAGATGAAAGCTGACATCATCACCCCATCCGCCGGTGGTCCTTCAAAATACACCGGTCCATCACGACTTCCAAACCCGCACCCCGGGCTCTGGCCGCAGCCTCCTCATGCACCACGCCCTCCTGCATCCAAACGGCCCGCGCGCCGATCCGTAGGGCCGCCTCCACAATCTCCGGCACGAACTCCGCGCGCCGGAAAATATCGACGATATCCACCCGCTCGCGGACGCTGTCCAGATCGGGATAACATTTCTCGCCCAGCACGGTCTGCTCAAACGGGTTCACCGGAATGACGCGGTAGCCGTTGCGCTGCATGTACTCCGCCACGCCGTGGCTGGGCCGGAAGCGCTTGTTCGAAAGCCCCACTACCGCGATCGTGCGGCTGGTCTTGAGTAGCTCGGGTATGGTCATCGCGCCACCCGCTTCGCGGCCGCCTTGCGGAACCGCTCGACTTCCTCCGCCGTCAGGTAGCGGAACTCCCCCGGCTTCAGCGGACCCAGTTCCAGAAACCCGATCTTCACCCGCTTCAGCTTCTCCACCAGCCGCCCGAAATGTTTGAACATCTCCCTGATCTGGTTCTTGCGGCCCTCCGTCAGCCGCACCTCGTACCACGGGTTTTGCGCGCGATACGTCAGCTTCAGGCCCGCCGGAGCCGTACGCCGCCCGCTCAGCGGCACGCCCTCGCGGAACTGCTGCTCCTGCTCCGGAGTCAGCGGACCGTTCACCTTCACCAGGTATGTTTTTGGAATATGCGTGGCGGCCGACGTGATGGCGTTGGCCAGTTCGCCGTCGTTGGTCAGCAGCAGCAGCCCCTCGCTGTGATAATCCAGACGGCCCACCGGGTACACGCGCTCTTTGATCCCGCGCACCAGGTCCATCACCGTGGGACGGCCCTGTGGATCGGATACCGTGGTCATCACGCTGTGTGGTTTGTGCAGCGCGATCGAGATCAGGTGCTTGGGCTGCCGGAGCAGCTTCCCGTCCACCTTGATATGGTCGCGATCCAGGTCGGCCTTGCTGCCGAGTTCCGTGACGGCCGTCCCATTCACCGTCACGCGGCCTTCCTGCATGATCTGTTCGGCCTTCCGGCGGGAAGCCACGCCCGCCCGCGACAGAATCTTCTGGAGCCTTTCCTCGGGCATCAGCTCTGGTCAGCCGGCGGCTCCGGCGCTGGTTCCGGCGCGTCACCGGCGTCTCCGTCGATGGCCATGCGCCGGATCTCCTCGAATTCCTTCAACGATGGCAGTTCGGTCAGGTCCTTCAATCCGAACTGCACCATGAAATCCTTGGTGGTCTTGTACAGCATCGGCTTGCCGATGACATTCTTGCGGCCCGCCGCCGCGATGAGCTTGCGGTCGAGCAGCGTCTTCAGCACGCCGGCCCCCTGCACGCCGCGGATCTCCATAATCTCCGGTGCGGTCACCGGCTGCTTATAGGCGATTACGGCCAGCGTCTCCAGCGCCGGCAGCGACAGCTTCAGCGGCGGCTTCAGGCTCCTAACGAAACTGCGGACCGTCTCATGGTGCTCCGGCTTGGTGGTCATCTTGTAGCCGCCTGCCACCTCACGCATGGTCACGCCATGTTCGGGCTGGTCGTACTCCGCGACCAGCTCGTCGAGCAGCGTCTGCACCCGCTCGCGCGGCTGGTTCAGAGCTGTCGCAATCTGAGCCAATGAAAGAGGCTCTTCGGTGATATAAACGATGGCCTCCAGCAAGGCCTTCAACTGCGAGTCTTCGGACGAAACCAAGCTGGGCGCCTCGACGCCTGCGAGCAAGTCATCCGTGGCGATGGACTCGACAGGGTCGCCCTCCGGACTCTCCTCGTCTCCGTGTCCCCGTGTCTCCGCGTCTAGCAGCTCTTCCATCACTACCTATATTCCCTCTCGATCGCCATCGCCGGCTCGTCCGCCGCAAACACCGCGTCGAACATCCGGTGTCTCCGCAGCACGATTTCGCCGAACAGATCCGCTTGCGCCACCATCACCGCCTGCTGTCTCACCAACTCCAATACCGCCAGAAACATCGTGATCATGGCCCTCCGGCTGCGCTGCTCCGCGAAAACCCGCATGATGTAAACCGGCTCATCCGCGCCCGCCTCCAGGAAAAGCGATTTCAGCCGCAGAATCATCTGCCCCACGCTGATTTCTTCCTCGGAGACCTCGTAAACCGGCCGGTTCTTGGCGCGCTCCACCAACTCGCCGAACGCCTTCACCAAGTCGAAAAGCGTGATCGCCAGTCCCGGATCTTCGTCTTCGGACGTAAACTGCGCGATCTGTGGATTCGACCAGACGTTCTCCTCGATCATGCGCTTCTGCTGGAGCATCTCCGCGGCATTCTTGAACTTCTCGTGCTCCAGCAGCTTCTCCACCAGTTCCTGGCGCGGATCCTCTTCCGGATTGTCCTGAGCCAATGCCGGGTCGCGCGGCAACAGCATGCGCGACTTGATGTGGATCAGCGTGGCCGCCATGTAGACGAATTCCGCCCCCAGATCGAAGTCCAACTCCCGCGCTTTCTCCATGTACGCCAGATACTGCGTGGTGATGGTGGCGATGGGGATATCCTTGATATCGATCTGCTGCTTGCGGATCAAATCCAGCAATAGATCGAGCGGTCCGTCATAGCGTTCCAGGTGGACGTTTAAAGGCGAAGACACCGTACTTCACGATATCACGGTTGGCCCGTGGCGCATGCACTCTGCGTGCCGACGCCCGTCAACTTCGAGACGGCGGCATACTGTATATTGGTCCAGATTCCAAAGCGGCTGCTCGTCTCAATTTGCTGCGTGTCGCTGCCCACTCACGCGCAAGACCCAGCGGTGCGCATCCGCAGTGGAGCCCGGCTTCCACCAAGCCTGGTGATCTCCACGAATGCCAACCTGGTGGAACTGGCCGCCACCGTTCGCGACCGGCACGGCCATCTCATCGGCGGTTTGCGCGCCGCCGATTTCGAAGTGGACAATAATCAGCCGCGCGAGATCGCGTTTTTCGCCGAGCAAAAAGCGCAGCCGGCCGGCGGCGTCGCGCCCGCCGCAGTCGCGAAGCCCGCCGCCGCGGACTCGCCCCAGGCGCAGCCACGCGCCCGATCCATAGCATTGTTTTTCGATGACCCGCACGCCTCCATGCTGGGTGTTCGGATGTCGGCGGAGGCGGCCGAACGGCTGGTCGCGAACAATCTGCCGCCGGGCGACCCGGTCGGGATCTTCACCTGTTCGGGAACCGTGGAGTTGGATTTCACCAGCGGCCCCAAGCTCCTCCTGGCGGCGCTTCGACGCCTGTTGCCCCGTCCGCCGCAGGGCGTACACGCTACTACCGTGTGCCCTACACTCGGGCCGTCCGAGACATACATTATCGTGCGGCATCTGGACATCGCGATCGAAGACGCGGCTGTGGGCGAAGCCGTCGGCTGCAATTGTCCCCAGCAACCTCCGGATCCGGCGTGTATCTCCGATCAGCGCGGAGTGGTGCAGAGTGCGGCGCAGAGCGTGTGGCAACAATACGAATACCAATCCACCAACGCACTGGATGCACTCCTCATTGTAGTCCGCCACCTGGCCGCCGCGCCGGGCCAGCGCATTTTGGTGCCGTTCTCTCCCGGCTTCCCGAGCGGCGGGATGGAGGAGCACACCAGCGCCCTGACCGGCGCTGCCCTGCGCGCCAACATCAGGATCAGCGCGATGAACTCCGAGGGTTTTGGTGACCGATCGCACCGAGGCGCGCAAACTGTTTCTGCTGGCCGAATTCATGGCTGCGGCCTCGCAATCCACCGGCGGACAATACCTGCATAACACCAACGACTGGGCCGGCAGTCTGCGCGCCGTGGTGGCCATACCCGAAGTGTCGTACGTGTTCGGCTTCTCGCCGGATGCGCAAGATCTGGAGCAGGCTTCTGCCCCACTTTGGCGAGAGGCTATCATCAATGCCATGGCACTTCGTTTTCCGGCACTGCTGTTGGCGCTGATCTCCGCCGCAGCCGCGCAGAACTGGCCGTCCTTCCGCGGACCCGCGGCTTCCGGCGTGGCCGACAACCAGAATCTTCCTGTGAAGTGGGACGCCGCGCACGGAACCCAGATCCAATGGAGCACGGCCCTGCCAGGCCTGGCGCATTCCAGTCCCATCGTGTGGGGGGACCGGATCTTCGTGACCACCGCCATCAGCAGCCGGCCGGACGCTTCCTTCAAGCGCGGCCTATACGGCCAGGGCGATGCGTCGGACGATGTCAGCCCGCAGCAGTGGAAGCTGATCTGCCTCGACCGCAAGAGCGGAAAGATCCTGTGGGATCGCACGGCCTACGAGGGCGCGCCGAAAGAGAAGCGGCACATGAAGGCCACTTACGCCAACTCTACGCCGGCCACCGATGGGAAAGTGGTGATCGCCTTCTTCGGCTCGCAGGGACTCTATGCGTACGATCTGGCGGGAACGCTGTTGTGGAAGCGCGATCTGGGAAAGCTGAACGTGGGCGCCTACGACCTTCCCGAGTACGAGTAGGGCACGGCCAGTTCGCCGATTCTTTACGGGGACAAAGTGATCGTGCAGTGCGACCAGCAGAAGGGGTCGTTCCTGGAAGCGTTCGACCGGCAGACGGGGCGCACGGTTTGGAAAGCTGAGCGCGACGAGTTGCCCTCCTGGGGCACGCCGGCGGTCTATCAGGGGCCGGCGCGGTCCGAACTGGTGACGAACGGCGCAAATTTCGTGCGCGGGTACGATCCATCCACGGGCAAAGAGCTGTGGCGGCTGGGCGGGAGTTCCAAGATCACCGCGCCCACGCCGGTCTTCGCGGACGGCCTGATCGTAGTGGCCAGCGGGCGCAGACCGGAAGCGCCTATCTTCGCCATTCGCGCCGGAGCGGCGGGCGACATCACCGGCGATACGCGCTGGGCGGCATGGCAAAAGCAGCAGCGCGGCCCATACATGCCGACTCCGCTGATTTACGGCGGCTATCTTTATGTGCTGGGCAATGCGGGGGTCTTCGATTGCTACAGCCTGGCGACTGGGACGGAAGTCTACCGGGAGCGGATTCCGCACCAGGGATCGGGATTCAGAGGCTCGCCGGTGGCTTCCGACGGCAAGATCTACCTGCCGAGCGAAGACGGCGACATCTTCGTGGTGAAAGCGGGTCCGCATTTCGAGCTGTTGCAGAAGAACGAAATGGGCGAGCCCTTGATGGCGACTCCGGCGATTTCCGGTGGGATGCTGCTGGTAAGGACGCAGCATCGCTTGTGGGCGATCGGTTCGAAGGGGGCGTTGTGAATGCGAGTGCAGTGTTGGCCGCAACGCTGCTGGGCTCTCTATGTGTCTCGATTGCCGCAGGGCCGCAAGGTCAAGCGAGTGCCATCAGCGTACTCGGTTGTCTAGACCGGCAGCAGCCTCACGACTTCTTCCTTTCGGATGAGGAAGGGAATTTATATACGCTGACCGGAGTTACATCGGACCTGATCAAACACGTTGGCGAGGAGATCAGGATAGAGGGTACGAGAGACGAATCGACGAAACCTTTGCCTTCTCTGCACGTGATCGGCTTCCAGCAAGTATTCACGGCGCCGAGTCCGAGTTTGAGTTCATCCTTCACGAACACGGCCGCCTGGCGCACAGATCGGAATCAGGCTTACGGACTGAAGTTCTCGCACCCGGAGAGTTTCCCGAACTCCAAGGCAGCAGTTTCGGCCAATTTTCCCGATGACGATGGAACCGCGACGCTGGGCAGCTTCGAAATGCCATCGGAAATTTACGCAGGGACCAATTTCGTGGGCGGCTCCTTCACGCTCTCCGTCAGCCCAAAAATAACCAATCGTGCGAGCTGTAAACAATTTGGTACGTTTGATCCCAAATACCTCTCCTCCGCAACTGAAAACGGTATCGAGTATGCAGTCTCTACCGAGCTATCGGCTGCCGCCGGCACTGCCTACACCTACTACTATTTCCACGCATTCCAGAACGGCCTTTGTTACGAAGCCGCGTTCGATTTCGGCGAGTTTAACACTCGCAATCGGGATCTTGGCTGCAGGGTGGCGTCTCTGTCCGATCGAGACGAATGGAACGTTATCCGTCCTTTGATCCGCGCGGTATCTTTTGTTCCTCCCGCGTTGCCACAGATCCACCCAGTGCGGACGCCATTCCCAAAGTGATTTCTTTCACGGCATCGTCCGGGGTGGCGGATCAAGTTACAAACCGGGGCCAGATCACGTTCTCCTGGTCGACCCAGAACGCCGACTACATAAAACTCTCGTACCGCTGCACAGAGGGTACGGCTAACGGGATCGCGATTTTGGGAACTAGGCAGGGACGATCCCATCTCCATTCTGGTCACGATCACACCCTTCAGCCGGGGGACTGCGTATGGCGATTTGAGCAAATCTCTGACAGTTGCGGTGGGGTCCCTGGAATCCGTTCCCGAAGGGTGCGCCCGCTGAGTCGCGGAATATAACCCTTTCGTACTCGCTTGGGCCAGAGAAGATATACCGCCGGGGATCGGCGATGACGATCCAATGGACGTACTCGGAAAGCCGCGACGCATGCATTAATCTTTACCTCGTTCGGGACAACGGCAGTGGCGTCGCAACGTACCGTGCGCGGGTTGCGGAGAAATGCTTACCGCCCGCCGGCAGCGGTTCCTACACCTGGCGGCTTCCGAACAAGTACCGGGGATCCGGCTTTCGAATCTACGCGGCGGCACCGGGTAATGTTTCGAGCGCGTTGGGCGAGCGATTCGAGATTCGAAACAGCGTGTCGAGATGAGTCTCGACACGGCACGCAGGAGTGCGTGCGCCACGGATCTGCTCGATGCGGGCCGTTTCGGCTTCTTTCATGCGCGCTTTCGCGGCTGGACCGAGCAGCACCGCACCCTCAATCAGGCGGAACGCTTCGTCAATGCGATCGGAACCGCATTCGCGGGCGAGGGCGATGGTGATGAGGCAGCTTGCGGCATCCGGGTGCTGCCACGGGCCAAGCACCTCGAGCGCCTGGCTGGCGAAGGCCTCGGCAGCGAGGAGGTCGCCAGCGGCCAGGCACGCTTTGGCGAGCAACGCTTCGGCGGAAGCGATCTCGGGAGCGGGGGCGTAGGGGTGGGCGCGCCAGAGAGCCACCAGTTCGCGGCAATCGGCGATGGCGAAGCCGGAGTGGCCGGAGGCTAGGTCGAGTTCGGCACGCTCGGCGAGGAAAGCGCGGCGCAGGGCCGGCGAGGGCGTTTGTTCCGCGAGCAGTTCCGCACAGGCTTCATCCGGCCGGCTGAGTTGGCGGAGAATGGCTGCAAGCTTGATGCGACATCGCGCGGCAGCTCGCACGGCGCCGCCCGATTCGAGGTGGGCGATGCTTTCGCGCAGAAGTTCGATGGCCATGGCGGATTGGCCGGCGCACCATAGCTCGTAACCGAGATCGGCGAGGTTCTCCCAGGCCAGATTGCGTCGGGCCGGCGGAAACTCGGGGGAACGGTAAAGATCGGCGGCGGCTTGGGCGGTGGCGAGGCCGGCATCGATTTCCTTAAGTTGCAAACGGCATAGGGCCTTGCAGCGAAGCAGGTAGGCGCGCAAAGGGACGCTGCCGGAGTTGCCGGGAAGCGCTTTGAGCCCTGGGTCGATTTCGCGGAGCGCGGTTTTGAAATCGCCGTCGCGCAGGTGCACTTGGACCAGCATCGCCAACGTAACCGCAGGGCCGGCAGGGCCGCCGCCGCTGGCTTTCCGCTTCTCGAGTGCGGCAACGGCTGAGACATAGGCCGGACCCACCGCGGCTACGTGATGACGGCGAAGCGACGTGAGTTGCAGGCCAGACCAGGCGTTGCCCGCCAGGGCAGGGTTGGCGGCGACCTCGGCTTCGAATCCGAGGCACTTACGGTAGTGAATCTCGGCGGTCGGCCAATCGCCGGCGAACGCGTAGGCGGTGCCCAGAAACTGGTGGCGGGTGGCGATCGCCAAGGCGTTGTCCGGACGGCATTCGAGCGTGCGCTGGAGCATGGCTTCCTTCAACTCGATTTCTTTGTCGAAATCGGCCTGGCCGTGGCAAGCGTCCGCCTCTTCGCCCAGCCGGTCTATACGTTTGAGTTCGAGCAGCAGGCGGCCGGCGGGCGTCCGGAGGATGAGATGCAAAAGCATCGTTCCATCGCAGTAGCCCAGAGGAATCAGGTTGCACACGGCCAAGACGCCCGCAATGACGCCGTTGTAGGCCGCGATCCACCACCAGTTCTGCCATGCGGTTCCCGGCAGCGAAAAGAAGACCGCCAGAAAGACAAGGCAAGCGAGCGCATTGGCGGCCGGACCGGCGGCGGCAACGGCGATCTCGTTCTGGCGTAGATTGCGATCGGAAACCGGGACTGCGCCCATGTAGCCCCAGCGCCCGTTCTCGAACAGGCGCACCCGATCAAACCGGGAATGGAAGCGTGAATGTTCTCTTCGGAGCGTAAGAGGCCCGACGGAGATCGCGCGCACTTTGAAACCGACGGCCCAAGCTATGAGAGCGTGGCCGCACTCATGCAAAGTGATATTGAAGAATATAAACGCGAGAAACCAGGGCCACAATGTCCAACCCGGATGCCAGCCGGGCATACCGGCGTGTTCCGCGTATCTGTCAAACCGCCAGTACAGCACGGAGGAGGCGGTCCAGCAGACCATCAGCACGGCACCTTGCGCTTTCGACTTCCGTTTGGAGTCCCAGAAGCCGGTGGGGGGCTTGGCCGGGGCAGGCGCGGCCGCCAGCTTGGGACGCGATGGCTTGCCGACCAACACGTAGAGCCCGACGGCGCCGGCAATCGTGAGCCAGGGGAACCCCAACAGGAGAACGCCGCTGGTGCAGATGCCCACGCGGTGCGACCAGGGCTCGTCGCGCTTCAGGCCGGCGGCAGTTATCCAGCAGAGCAGCGCGGTGGGAATCAGGTAGAAGTAGGCGGCGGCTATCGGGAATGCGGAGTAGACCACGAATTGGGGGGCGAAGAGGAGCAGCAGGCCGATAGCGTTGAACATCCAGCGAATGAGGATCCGGCCATCGGGCAGACGGCTCATGCCGCATCAATATAGCACTCGGAGGGAAGTAGATTAATGTTGGCTAAGGTTAATGAGATGGGGTGATGCAAAGATAATCATTGGCAACTTGCTCCGTCTCGCGCGTGCGCCACATCATCGGCGTAGATCTTCGAAGGGGATGTTTTGAATGGCATACTCCTTCCAGTCGTGGTAATCGAAGTGCCACCATTCGGATGGGTACACGCTGAATCCCTGCTTCTCCATCTCGCGGCGCAGCAGTTGCCGGTGCGACCGCTGCTCCGCTGTTCCGCCAGCGTAGTCCGGATAAGACCGCTCGGACATCTCGTCATACCCGCCGGTCATCTCGATTTCGCGGCCGGTCTTGAGATCGTAGAGCGACAGATCGACGGCGCATCCGCGATTGTGGCGCGACCCTTCCGCCGGGTTGGCGACGAACTCATGTTTGTCCGGCGGCGTGGCATCCCAGAACATTTTGGTGACATACCAGGGACGGTACGCATCGAAAATCAGCAGGCCATAGCCTTGCTTCACCAGTTCGCGGTGCGCGCGCAGCAGCGCCTCGGCCGCGGGACGTTGCAGGAAGGCGCGCGCCGACGAGTAGACGGGCGTGCTCAGGAAGTTGTCCGAGGTGGCGTAGCGGATGTCCAGCTTGATGCGGGGGTCGAGTGTGGCAAGGTCCACCAGGTCGGACTTGCGGAAACTGCCCTGCTCCGCGGGAGGCTTCGCCGCAAGTGCTTCGGCGCGCAGTTCGGCTACCGGACGCATCGGCTGGATGCGGAAGATTCCGGGCCTGTTCTGGGCGGCGGCAGCGGTGCAGATGAGCAATAGGGCTGGGGTGACGTGGTTTAGGCGGCTTCTTAGGGGCACCCTTCTATTGAAGCAGGTGTCTCAAGGGGTGGGACAGGCCTCCTGGCCTGTCCACTTCATGAACAGGTATTGCCGCTATCCAACGTCGTCGTCGGAATCGTCGCTGTCTTCGTCGGCGGTTGATTTCGAGCTGATCTGAATCTCAGCTAGGTTGGCGGCTTTCAACTCGCGGTTGACGGCCGCGATGTCCGTGGCCTTTAGTTTGTTCCAGCGCTCCATCACCACGGGATAATCGTGGCCGATCTTCGCCAGGGCGGCCGATTGCGCGGCGGTGGGCGCGGCATCCGCGCTGTCGATTTCGCCGTAGAGGCCGGACGCTTCACCGTTCACCGACGCAAGCCCGGGCTCGGCCGGCGCGGGTCCGAAGCCTCCTCCACTCCCCAATGCCGCCTTGATCTTCTTGCCCAGCGCGGCGAGATGGTCGGCCAAAGCCCCGGTGGCATCGTGGGCGAGCTTATCAATCTGTTCCTGCGCCGCGCGAGCTTCGCGGACGGCTTCGGTGGTGCTCGTCATGAACCTGGCAAGCTGCTTCTCAGCCGCGTACTGTTGCTGCAAACCCGCCGGGAGAGTTTTCACGCGCGGGTCCATCTTCACCGTGAGCGGCGCAGTGTAGCTGTGTCCGCCGGCTGTAAGCTTCACGGTGTACACACCGGGCAGCGCGCCAGGACCTTGCGGCAACCGCGGCGTATCGTGCGGGACGGCCGAGATAGGGTACTCGTGCCGCAGAGACTGCGGGGGCGCGCCGTGCAAATCCCAAACCCAGCGGTGCAGACCGCCGCCTGCCGGCAAGACGCGCGGCATGCGCACCCACAACGCGGGAATGCTCAGCGTCTTCAGGTCGGCCTCGGTGAGATCCGGCGAGTCCGCGCTCGAATAACGGCGCACCAGTTTGCCGGCTGCATCCGAAATTTCCAGCGTCACGGGCGCCGCTGCCGGCTGCGCAAGGTAGTAATCGATGACCGCGCCATCCGGCGGATTCTCCGCCAACGGCTCATCCGGCGGCAGAGGCGTGTCGCTGTTCGTGGAGCGCCGCACCCGGTATGCCGGCGCGGGCCGGCAGAGGAATGCCCCCGATGCAATCGCCTTTTCGTCGATCTGCCGCAGGGGGGTGATGTCGTCGAGAATCCAGAATGAGCGCCCGTGGGTGGCCACGATCAGGTCGCTGCCATGAATCCACAGGTCGCGCATGGAGGTGTGCGGCAGGTTCAATTGCAGCGATTGCCAGTGGCCGCCATCGTCGAACGACACCCACACGCTGGTCTCGCTGCCCGCGAACAACAGCCCTTTGCGCACCGGATCTTCGCGCACGGTATCGACAGGAGCGTCGTTGGGCAACCCCTCCGTGATAAGCTGCCAGGTTTTGCCGCCGTCGTGTGTGCGGTAGATGTAGGGAGTCAGGTCGTCCACGCGGAGGCGGCTCACGGAGGCGTAGGCCGACTTGTCGTCGAAGTGGGATGCTTCCAGTTGCGTGACCTTGCTCCACGGCGTGAGCGCGGGTGGGGTGACGTCTTTCCAGTTCTTGCCGTCGGCGGTGACCCAGATCAGCCCCTCGTCGGTGCCTGCCCAGATCGTATCGATGTTGCGGAAGGAAGGCGCCAGCGAATAGACCACGCCGCGCTGCTTGTCCGCGCCAGGATCTTTGGCGGCCATGCTGCCCAGGCTTGCGGGAATGCCGTCATGCGGGCGCGTCAGATCGGAGCTGATGGTCTGCCAGGAATGGCCGCCGTCCGTGGTTTTGAGGACCACGTTGGCCGCATAGAAGAGCACGTGCGGGTCGACCGGCGAGAACACGATGGGCTGCGTGCGATCGGCGCGATACGTTTGGCCCGCGGGCGGCTTGGGCGAGATGATTTCAACCTGGCCGGTGCTGCGATGGAATTTCGACACCTGGCCGCGGCCCGCGCCATACACGATATCGGGATCGCGCGGATCGGGCGCGACGTAACCGTATTCAATCACGCCCACGGGATGCCATTCCCGGAAGGTGATGACGCCATCGTTGCCGCGGCTGGAGACGCAGACCGAGCCGCTCTCCTGCTGCCCGGCGCAGACGCGATACGGAAACGCATTGTCGGCCACGGCATGATAGAGCTGCGCGGTCGGCTGGTTGTACCAGGAACTCCAGGTGCGTCCCCGGTTCACGCTGACCAGCGCGCCCTGATCGCCCACCAGCAGGATGATATCCGGGTTGTTGGGATTGATCCAGATGTTCTGATAGTCGTCGCCGCCGGGCGCGCCCTTGATAGCGGTCCAGGTCTGGCCGCCATCGGTGGAGCGCCAGGTGACGATACTCGTACTGTAAAGCGTATCGGCGTTCTTCGGATCGACCCGCGGCACGGGCAGGTCGCCGCCGCCGATGCGATTCGCGGGCCGGGGATCGGTGGTGGCGCGATGCCAGTTGTCGCCGGCATCATCCGAGCGGTAGATGCCCACCTCGCGGCCCGAAGCGACGCTTGCGTAGAGGCGGCGCGGGTCGCTGGGGGCGATGGCCACGTAAGCCTGCGCCACCTGCGGAAGGCCCTGGGTCAGCTTGTGCCAGGTCTTGCCGCCGTCGATGGATTTGAAAATGCCGCCGTGCGTGCCGCTGTAAGCATTGCCGAATTCCCACGGGCCTTCGCGGGCTTCCCACAGCGACGCATAGAGCACATCGGGATTTGAAGGATCCATGGCGATATCGGATGCGCCGGTGTTTTCATCGACGTACAATGCCTTCTGCCAGTTCTGGCCGCCATCGGTGGAGACAAAGACGCCGCGTTGTTCGTTCGCGCCGTAAGGATGCCCCAGCACCGCGGCGAACAGATGGTTGGCGTCGCGCGGATCCACGGCCAGCGCCGGAATCTGTTGGCCGGCGCGGAGGCCCAGATGCGTCCAAGTCTGGCCTGCGTCGGTGGATTTGTAGATGCCGTTGCCTACCGACAAATCGGGGCGCTGCAGGCCCTCGCCGCTGGCCACGTAGATGACGTTGGGATCGGACGGCGCCACCGCGATGGCGCCAATGGACCCGGTGGGCTGGCTATCGAAGATCGGCGTCCAGGTTCGTCCGTAGTCGTCGGACTTCCAAACGCCCCCGTTGACCTGGCCCATGTAGAACAGATTGGGCTGGCCCGGTACGCCCGCGGCCGCGCGGGTCCGGCCACCCCGGAAGGGGCCGACGTTGCGCCAGTGCAGATCATGGAAGAGATCGGAGTTGATTGGCTGCGCGCCGGCTGCGCCGGCTAGAGCGAAGAGAAGGAGAGGCCGGACCCACGTCGATGTCATCCTTTCTATTATGCGATGGCCGGGCACAATTCGCTTTCCTTACAAAATTTGGTCCAGAATGCGGCGGCACCTGACAAACTAGGCAGGCAGCCACTCAAAGTATCCGGTTTCAGCTTAGGCAGTATTTCAAATGACCGTTTTCCCTTCGCGTATGCATTCCTGCAGTTGCGCGTCGCGTGAAACAGTTGGTCCTGAACATCATGTCGTGCGCGACTCTCCAGGTTGACCAGGGCAGGCAGAGCGGAAATCTGCAATTTGTCACCGTAGTGATCAGCCAAAGCGTCGCGATCGGCAACGATTAATGTTTCCATGCAGGTGGTCATAAACAGCACTTGGTCGTCCGTGGCTCCGGCCGGTTTCGTCCAGTTGTCACGATGTTTCAGGTGCTCCCACGTCGCTTCCAAGTCTGCCAATGGCTCCTCACTATCGATCCACATGGCTACGTAGTCATCGGCTGCCTTCTTAGCGAGGCCGATTTTGAAGTCATCAAAAGTTGCGCCGCGCGCTCCACACGCGTGCAGGCGCGGCATCCGCCCTTGGTAGCCAAATCTCTCCAGGAGCTTGTGGAACCCCTCGCGGCAGCGGCTCTGCAATTCCTTCGAGTCGGCTCCGCTCGCCCCTCCCTCCAGGTAAAGCGCCGCGCTCACCAGCGATTTCCTCCGATTTGACCCCGCGTCCACAGTTGGCCAAGCCGGTATTTAGCCAGCCAACTCGTCAGATCCTCCTTCTTGAGTCGACGCATCTCGCTTTTGCCCTCATGTTTTTCGCAGACCACCACGGCTTCCGGCCAGTCGGTCATGGCATCGACAAGAATATCCGAATGTGTGGTGACAATAAGCTGGGTACGATGCGAGGCGAGCACAAGAAGGTCCGCAAGTTTCGGAAGAATGTCCGGATGCAAGCCGAGCTCCGGCTCCTCAATACAAATGAGCGGCGGCGGCTCCGGATCGCATAGAATCGCAAGCAGGCAAAGGTAGCGGAGCGTGCCATCGGACAGCCGTGTCGCAGGGACTGAAAAATCGCCCTCGCTGAAGAACACCTGAACGGTCCCACCTTCCACGACTGGTTCAAAATCGCTCACGCCTTCGTAGAGATCTTTCAACCCATCGAGGATCGCGGCCTTGGCTTTGGGTGTCTTTCGTAAGCGGCTCAGGAAAAGGCCGAGATTGGAAAAGTCCTCCTCGAGACGGTCGCTTCTGACATCGGCTCTCTGCGGTTCGCGGAAAACAGTGTTCCGTCCGAACGACCATTCCCGATAGATCCGGATCCTCTCGTAGGAGTCGGCTAAATGTGCGATTTCCGGATATTGTTCCGGATCGCGGCGCTGCGCCAAAATCGAAAGCTCGGCGCTGACGGTCTCACGTGCAAGCCTCCGTTCCCCCGTGGTTCCCCTAGTATGGACGACGGGTTGTCCCTCGTTGAAAAAGTAGTGAAAATTGAACTCGTGTTTGGCGGAGTGCACTTCGTTTTCTATGCGCTCATCCTCCAGCCGAAAGACCTGCTCGTCGCCGCGAAACGAGAGAACGTGACGCAGGGGTTGTGTGCCCTTCGGATAATTGACAACCAGGTCGATGGACGCCGGCTGTCCCTTTTCGCCCTTCCACACCCACTCATTGACACCGCCGCCACGCCGCACTACGCCGCGCAGATCCATGTTGGAAGCCGCCGCTGAAATGGGTGTGGCGCGCATTAGCGATATCGCTTCAATCAAGTTGGATTTTCCGGCAGCATTCGGACCGATGAGGATATTCAGATTCTCCAATTCGAGCGGCGCGGAATTGGGGCCAAATGAGAGCAAGTTCTCGAGCTTGATCCGCAGCAGTGTGCGCCTGTCGTTTTGATTCACGGGCCTCATTTGGGACGTGCAGCTCGTTGAGCGCGAAGCGCTTATCCAACGATAACATGAGGCCGCCCTCGGGCCGCCGTACGGTTACTTGTCAAATATGATGGTCGATTCGCCCGCATACTTGTGGTAGTTGCGGAAGTCGATGGCGTTGCGGCTGCAAGTGCCGGTATCGCGCTGGCATCCCAGGTTCTCGGCGTGTACCGGCACCAGGAACTGGCGATCGCCAAAGTGGACGAATTCGTAATCGGTGGCCATCTCCACTTTGTCGGAAGGGAAGGCGTCGGGAATATGGGTCGCCTGCATCTCGATACGCAGCACGCGTTTGGTCTCTTTGTCGATCCAAACCGATCCCTGATAAGGGGGCGTGATCAATTGCGAGGCGACCATGATGCGCCAATGCGAATGCTCGCGTTCCACCGAAAAATCGTAAACCAGTGAGGCGCGCCCAGCCGATCGGGATTCCTTGCGGTACTCGAAATCCGTGGCGGTGCCGGGCGAGAAGAGGTCCGCCAGAACGCTGCCGAACTCTCCGGTGGACCACGATCCGGACAAATCCTCTATGTGCTTCTTGGTGGGTTTCCCGTTGATCTCGAGGTTGCGGTAGCTCTCCTGCCTGTTTTCATATACGAGCGCCATGGAAACGATGTCGATGGGCTGCCAGTTCTTGGAGTCGGAACCGCTCTGATAGCGGGTCATGATTTCCTTGCAGACGTAGTTGGGCAGGCCTTCGAGGAAGTTGCCGGCGGCCGCCCGCGCTTGCTCGATGATTACCTCCTCGGGGCGCTGCGGTCCGCGGACGACCGGCGGCTCGGTTTCAGCGGCGGGCGGCTCGTTGCGGGCCGAGAGCTCGGGGGCGGGCGCGGCGCTCTCGGGGCCCGCCGGCGGGGCAGGCTCCACTTGCTTGCGGGCAGCTTGGCCGCCACGCTTCAGGACCGGCGGACCTTGATCGTCCGGGTCGATTTGCACGGACTTCACTTCGTCTTTCGCGGGTGTATTAAGGTCGGCTGGATTCGGGTCGTCAGCGGGAACCGGGGCAGTTGGCGCCGCGCTCTGGCTGGCCGGCGTGGCGGGTGGTTTCTCGGGCTCCGGCGCGGGACTGCCTTTAGCGTCGTCTTCGGCACTGTCTTTGGCGCTATCTTTCGGATGGGAACCCTTGGCCAGCGAGGTTTCCACCGGCTCGGCGGCGTGCCTGCGGTCCCAGGCGCTCCCATCCTGCTGCCACATGACGTTTACCGCGGTCATGAAACCTTCATCGTCCTCGGTGGACTCGACTTCCACGAGGTCGCCGGGTTTCAAATCCGGCGGCTTGATGGCGTTCCCCATCTTGAGGAAATGCGTGGTATCGGTGCGCTTGAAGTTCAGAATGCGGTGATCGTCCGCCTCCAAAACGACCTGGTCCTTCAGGATGCGGCGCAGCATGCCCGAGGTACTCTGCAGTTGGGCTTGCTCGTCTTTCTTTTTACTGCGGCGCGGAATGGGAATACCTATGCCGCCGTTGCCGGGAGGATATTGGCCGGGATATTGACCCGACGCGGGGAGAGAGGCGGCGATAAGGACCAGCACGAAGCCAAGCCCATAAGAACGAAGAACAGACATATGGATGCCGGATCAGGTGATTTGACGATCAGCCGGGCATTTAGGTTTCCAGCTTCCGCGATGCGGTGTCGGTGGCCGCCCATTACCGATCAGGCGGCCGCGTGGCGGCTCCACTGGCGGCGCATGGCAGCCACGATGCGCCGGAAGCCGCGATCCCAATCGGGAAACAGATCGATGTATTGTGTCTCACTCCGGATGCGCAGGGGCACCCGGCAAGGGTCCAGGCGCGCCGGAATCAGAAAAATCTGGTCCATCGGAATACGCTGCGTGCAATCCAGCGCGTACCGGATTTCCGCCTGGAAACCGCCCTTTTTATTGACCGACCGGTGCGAAAAGCAGGCCAAAAAGAAATCCGAGGTACTGATGGCCTCTTCGATGGAGCGCGGCCAATTCTGGCCGGGCAACAGCCTGCGGCGGTCCAGCCAGGGATCGAAGCCGCAAGTTTCCAGATTCTGAAAGAGCCGCTCGGCGGCGGCGCCGTCCTCCTGCACGTAGGCGACGAATACCTTGGGCCGGTTGCACGGCTGGAACCGGAAGCCATCCTGGGCGTCGGGGATAAAGGCGCCCAGCCCATCGATCTCCACCTTGGCGCCTTCGGCCAGGCACTGCCGGATTAGGCGGGCCAACAAGGCACTCGATTCCCAGTTATTTTCGGCCATGGCCAGCCGGCCTCTCCTTTTTGAACCGATAGGACCCGCCGGGTCCCGGAGTGAACCGGCCCAGCCCGGGAAACGGCGCCGTCTTGCCCTTCCGCAGCCTGGAGAGAATCTGATGGACGACGCGATCCAACTGGTCGGCGGCTTCGGCGTGGGATACCCCAGACTCGCGGGCCAGGCGTTTGGCGATTTCGGGTTTCCTCATGCCGGTTCCATGCTACCAGGACGATCCATGCCGTTTCGTTCGAAAAGCCTGCCCGGCATCGCCAATATATTGGAAATAAAGGATCTCTCTAAGCGGTGGAAGTCTGTGCCGGGAGCAGTCCAGCGAAATGAATCGCCGAATCGCACGTTTGGAGGTGGTACCGGCCGGATTTTCGTAAGTATTTGAAAACAAGTGGGAAACCGGTTTGGCGTGGGCTGTCGCCGCGAATAGTCTACCGAAATGAAGTGATTTTAATAACAGTTTAAGACCCAGTTCATCTGCCGCAGTTTATGATACGTTGCAGACGACGTAGAATCGTCGAATCAAAAGGAGACACCGTAATGAAGAAATTAATGAGCCTGATGTTGGGCCTGTCCATCGCGCTGGGATCTTTCGCCATGTTCGCCCAGGATAGCACCACCAGCACCACCACCACGAAGAAGAAGATGGCCAAGAAGAAGGCCAAGACCACGAAAGACACCACCAAGACGAGCTAACTTCGTTTTCAATAACTGGGAACGCCGCGTAGCGGATCGGTTGTCCAAAACCTACGCGGCCCTCAGTTGTTGTTTGTTTTGATTCCTCCCCTCCTGTGGTCGCGACGTGCGCCCACGCAAGACTCCTTTCTGCAAGTTGACTCGCCGCAAGGTTTCCACTAATCTCTAGTTGAATAGAGGAGATTGCTCGCCAGCCGCAAATGACTATTTCCGTGAAAGGTGAATATGCGCTGCAAGCCCTATTCGATCTGGCGTCGCAGCCGCCCGGAACACCCGTGAAAATCGGCCAGATCGCCAAGCGCCAGAAGATTCCGCAGAAATTCCTGGAACTGATTTTGGCGGGTCTGAAGCAAGGCGGCTTTGTCGAGTCGCGGCGGGGCGCCGAAGGCGGTTATCTGCTGGTGCGCCCCCCGGAAACCCTGACGGCGGGAGAGGTACTGCGTTTTGTGGAAGGTCCGCAACCGGGCCGTTCGCGCTCGCGGCGCAAAAGCGACTCGCCTTTCGCCGAGATGTGGAGCCGCGTGGATTTGGCGGTATCCGACGTTCTGGACCACACCACATTCGCCGAATTGCGGCGCGTCTGGGCCGAGCGCAATTCCAGGTTCGTTCCAAATTGGGAGATATAGATTGTTCTACGCGGACAATTCACTCAGCATCGGGCGTACGCCCTTGGTGCGCATCAATCGCATTACGAATGGCGCGCCGGTAACCATGCTGGCCAAGATCGAGGGCCGCAACCCCGCCTATTCGGTGAAAGACCGCATAGGCGCGGCCATGGTATGGGATGCGGAGCAGCGCGGGATTCTGAAACCCGGCAAGGAGATCATCGAGCCCACCAGCGGAAATACCGGAATCGCTCTGGCCTACGTGGCGGCGGCGCGCGGTTACGCCATCACGCTCACGATGCCGGACAGCATGTCGATCGAACGGCGCAAGGTGGTGCAGGCGCTGGGCGCCCGGCTTTTGCTATCGGACGGCGAGCAGGGCATGGCCGGGTCCATCGCCAAGGCGCTGGAACTGGTGTCCTCGGACCCGGATCATTACGTGTTGCTGCAACAATTCGAGAACCCGGCCAACCCGCGCATCCATTTCGAGACGACCGGGCCGGAGATTTGGACCGACACCGCGGGTGCCATAGACGTGCTGGTGGCCGGTATCGGCACCGGGGGGACCATCACCGGCATTTCGCGGTATATCAAGCAGTCGCGGGGGAAGAAAATCGTATCGGTGGGCGTGGAGCCGGCGCGTTGTCCGGTGATCACACAGACGTTGAAGAAAGAACCTTTGCGGGCCGGTCCTTCCAAGATTCAAGGCCTGGGGGCGGGTTTCATTCCGGACACGCTGGATCTCTCGATGGTCGACCGCGTGGAGACCGTCAGCGATGAGGAAGCTATGGAGACCGCGCGCCGGCTGGCTCGCGAAGAGGGCATCCTGTGCGGTATCTCCTGTGGCGCGGCCATGGCGGCGGCCCTGCGTCTGGCGCATCAGGAGCAGTTTAAGGCCAAGACGTTCGTGGTGATACTGCCGGATCTGGCAGAGCGCTACCTCAGCACGCCATTGTTCGAGGAATAGCTTTTAAAAGCGGGCGCGTTTGGGTGAAAGGGGTGAGTGCGCCCGCTTATCGTAACGGGGATTTGCCGAAAAGACGATGGTGTTTCGAGCAGGGTTACAGGGGAATCCCGGAATGGTATTTTTCCGCACATGTACGCCGCCATGCGGGGCTCACGCCATGTTTCCTACACTTTCTTAAATGCCAACACCGCGTTTAGCCCCCCGAACGCGAAGGAGTTCGACAGCGCATACTCCACCTGCGCGGTGCGTGCGCGATTAGGGATCACATCCAGGTCGCACTCCGCGTCCGGCATGCGGTAATTGGCTGTAGGCGGCAGCATGCCATCGCGCAGGGACAGGATCGTGGCCACGGCTTCGAGCGCCGCTGCCGCGCCCAACGCGTGCCCATGCATGGACTTGGTCGAGCTGACGGCCAGATGGTTGGCGTGCGCGCCGAAAACGCCGCGAATGGCGGCCGTCTCGGTGGGATCGTTGGCCGCCGTGGCCGTCCCGTGCGCGTTGATATAGCCGATCTGCTCCGGCTGGATGCCGGCGTCGCGCAAAGCCCCGCGCATGGCTCTGGCCGCGCCCTCCGCGGACGGCTGCGTGATATGGCAGGCATCCGCGGACATACCGAAGCCCACCAATTCGGCGTGAATCCGTGCGCCGCGCGCCTGGGCCGCCTCCCAAGGCTCCAGCACCAGCATGCCCGCGCCTTCCCCCAGGATCATGCCGTGACGGTCGCGGGAGAATGGCCGGCAAGTGTCCGGCGAGACCACCCGCATGGCTTCCCAGGCCTTCAGGATGCCGAAGCTAAAGGGCGCTTCGCTGCCGCCGGTCAAGGCCAGATCCACCATGCCGGAGCGGACCATCCAGGCCGCTTGGCCGATGGCGTGCGCCGCCGACGAGCAAGCCGTGGAGATGGTGAAACTGGGGCCGGTAATGCCGAATTCCATAGAAATGTGGCTGGCCCCGGCGTTCCCCATGGTCTTGGGGATGGTCAGCGGATGTACGCGGTTGTGGCCCAGCTTATAGACTTCCACGAATCCGAGGTCTTCCGTGGACTGGCCGCCCACGCAAGAACCGGTAACGATGGCGGTGTTCTCGCGCAGTTCGGGGGTCCAAACGATGGCGGCGTCGGCCACCGCTTCGCGCGCCGCGATCACCGCGAACTGCGCGAAACGGTCCATGAAATCGGCGCGGCGGTCTTCGAAGTACGGCGCGTGAGAATAGCCGCGCACCTCGGAACCGTTCTGGAAGCGGATTCCGGAACAATCCACCGATTCCAAGGGTCCGATGGCGGGGCGGCCTTCCAGCAGGTTGCGCCAGAACTCGCCGGCGGTGCGGCCCGGCCCGGCGATCACGCCGACGCCGGTGATGGCGACGCGGCGCATACTACTGCGCAGTGGGCGTCCCCGCCGACTTGGCCGCCAGCAATTTCTCCACGCCTTCCACCATTTGCCGCACGTTGCGGACCGACTTCACTTCTTCGTCCGGGATGCTGATATCGAATTCATTTTCAAGAGCGAAAAGAATCTCGACCGCATCCATGGAATCGATGCCCAGTTCTTCGAAGGCGCTGTCGATAGTGACGCGCTCCTCGGGGATGCGCTTGGACGTGGCAATCACTCTGCAGACTCTCTGGATCAATTCGTCGGACATAATAAGCGGCTAACCGTATCAAATTCGTAACCCTGGTCCCGAAGTGCGGGGATCAGGCGGCCTACGGCCGCGACGGTTTCCCGAATATCGGGATTGGCCCGCACCTCGCGCCCGTCATGCAGGCACAGGATGGCGCCATTGGCCGCCCCAGCCAGCATCCGGCCTTCTATTTTATCAGCCTTCAGCTTCCAATCATAGCCGATGGCGGTCCACATCACGCCTAGCAGGCCCAGGCGGCGCTGGGCTTTCCGGAAACCGAACCAGCGCGCGCCGAAGGGAGCCCGTAACAGCGTGGGCGGGCGGCCCGTGGCGTCGGCAATGGCGCTTTGGGCGCGCGCAAAGTCCCGATAGATAAATCGCGCCGAATGAAAGCAGAACAGGGGATGCGTGTGGCTGTGATTGCCGATTTCGTGGCCCGCGGCGTAGACGGCGCGCGCGACATCCGGCAGGCGCTCGACGTTCGCGCCGATTTGAAAGAACGTGGCGGGTGTTTGGTGCTTGTGGAGCAGTTCTAGTACGCGGGGCGTGGATTCGCTGGGGCCGTCGTCAAACGTGAGGGCAAGCACTTTGCGATTGCGGGGGCCGTGATAGATCGAGGGACCTAGGACGGAGGATGCGCGGCCGCGCACGGCCCATGCTAGCAGGGCGGCGGAGGTAAGCAACCCTGCAAGCATTGGGTCCAGGGGGACCCGCGCGATCCAGGGGGTCCGCCCCACTAAACCTGCCGCATGCCAGCTAATGGACCAGGGCATTGATCTCCCGCAGCTTCCGCGCGTCGAACTTCAGCTTGCGGTCGTAGGTCATCAGGCCGTTGATCTCCTGCTCCACGTCGGTCAACTGCGTATAACACAGACCCGCAAAGCCGGGGATGCGGGCGATGGCATTGTAAAGCCCGCGCAGGCGCTCCAGCGCGGCGTCCGGGGTTTTTTCCACGCCCGAGTAGCCCCACGCTTCCGGGGGCACGTCGTGGCCGGGCGGGATGAACGCGATGCCGCCGAATTCCGTCAGAGCCACCGGCGAGCCGTTGTAATGGTAGCCGGGAATCAGCGACGCCTTGTAATTGTCCGGAACCCCGGCGCCGGACGCGCCCAGATTCTTGTACCGCTCGTAGAGCAAATCGCCGGTGCGCGCGTAATCGTGTATGGCGAAAAGATCCGTCATATCGGTGTGCTCCCAGCCTTCGTTGTCCACCACCAGGCGCGTGGCATCCAGCGAATGCGTGAGGCTGTAGAGCGATTTCAGGTGGTTCTGCTGGCGCGGGTCGCGCAGGTTGGGCACGCCCCAGCTTTCGTTGATGGGCGCCCAGATGACGATCGACGGGTGATTGTAGTCGCGCTCCACCGCCGCAATCCACTCGCGGGTGAAACGGGAAACGTAGGCATCGTCGAATTCGTAAGCGTTGGCCATTTCGCTCGAGACCAGAAAGCCGAGGTGGTCGGCCCAATAGAGATAGCGCGGATCTTCCAGCTTCTGGTGCTTGCGCGCGCCATTGAAGCCCATCTCCTTGGTCATGCGGATGTCGTACTGGATAGCTTCGTCGGTGGGCGGCGTCAGGATGCTGTCGGGCCAGTAGCCCTGATCGAGCACCATCTTCAGGAAGATGGGATCGTCGTTCAGCAGCACTTTGCCGCTCTCGGCGGTGACGCTGCGAATGCCGAAATAAGTTTGCACCCGATCGAGCAGCACGCCACCGCGGCGCAGTTCCAGCGCGAGGTCGTATAGATTGGGCGACGATGGCGACCAAAGTTTGGGCTCGTCGATGGCGAACAGCACGGTTGCGCGCCCGGAGTTGGTGTGGGCGGTACCCGATGCCTTGGACTGTCCCGCGAAGCTGGCCGATGCGCTGATCTCCAGGTCCGGCTGGGGACGCGCGATCGTGAATTCCAAGCGCACGGCGCCATCGGTATTGGGCGTGATCTTGACGCGATCGAGGTAGCTGGCGCCCACGGGCTCCATCCAAACGGGCTGCCAGATGCCGCTGGTGCGCGTATAGAAAATGCTCTTCGATTTAGGCTCCCAAAACTGCTTTCCGCGGGGGATGTAGCGATCCGTGGGCGGGAAGTGCGCGCGCACGGTGAGGACGTTGGCGCCCGGATGGAGCAATGGCGTGACGTCGAAGGTGAACGGCGTATTGCCGCCTTCGTGGCTGCCGGCCAGCTTCCCATTCACCCAGGCCATCGACCAGTAATTCACGGCGCCGAAATGCAGCAGTACGCGCTGGCCCTGCCAATCGGCGGGCAGAGTGACCGTACGCCGGTACCAGATCCAGGGATGGAAAGAAGTATCGCCGATGCCGCTCAGGCGGCTCTCGAAACAATACGGTACGACGATGTTCCGGCTGAACTTCCGGCTGTCCGAAGCCCAATCGGCATCCAGACCGGCGTTGGCGTCGTCGAATTCGAATTCCCACGCGCCATTCAGGCTCAGCCAGCGCTCCCGCTGGAATTGGGGCTGGGGATACTCCGGGCGCTGGATGGCAGCCGCGTACAGGGCCGAGTATATGACTAAAAAGAGCGCTGCCGATTTGTGCATGTGAACAGTATTATATTGTAGCCGCGCGCATGCGACAGGCCGGAGGCCCGTCCCCGCTGGTACTAAGTACGCCGCTCGAATTGATGCTCCGATACTATTGTCACGCAGTGATGCAAGCCGCATCATAAGCGCATGGACAAAGATCTAAAGCTGGACCCCACAGTGGAGCGGCGCGACTCCATGCGGTTTCCTATTGAACAGGAAGTGTTCTACAAGGTTCTGGACCACAGGGCCGCGCTTCCCGACAGTGGCGTTGGGACAACCTTAGACATCAGCAGCGGAGGCGTGCGTTTCGGGACCGGGCGGCTCCTGCGTTCCGGAAAGCGCGTGGAATTGTCGGTAAACTGGCCGGCCCAATTGGAAGGTGGGTGTCCGCTCAAATTCGTGGCGTTTGGCCGTGTGGTGCGGGCCGAAGAGGCCTGGGCGGCCATACACATCGAACAATATGAATTTCGCACGCGCCGCACCAAGGAACTCCCCCCGATGGAGCAAGAAAAGCCATCCCGCGCCCGCGTATCCAATTATTAGAGGGACGTTGCCGACAGACTGTCATGCCGGCCGCTTCTCGAACGCCGTAATCCCGTTGAGGATGGTCTCGACCACCGCCTCGTCCCCAATGGTCGAGTTGATCATGAGATGGAAGAATTGCCGGGCAGGCCAGTCTACGTTGAAGTACTGTTTGATGAAGGCCGCGCGATCGCGATCCACGGTCTCGGCGAGTTGCATGGCCTCCTCCTCGCTCTTCCCCATGGCCCGCAACCGGTTTACCTTCTCCTCGAAGCGGGCATAGACAAAGACGTGAAAGGCGTCGGGACGGCCGCGGAGGTAATATGCCGACCCGCGTCCCACGATCACGGAGTTACCCTGCTTCGCCGCCCCCATCACCACCCGCTCGGTGACCTCCCGGATGCATTCGGCGTCCACGATCTTCATCCGCGGAGCGTTCAGGCTCCCCTCATAGCTGCCGCGCATAAAGGCCTTGAACAGCCGGTAGTACAGCGGGTCGCGGCGCTCCTCATGCTGCTCCACCGTTCGGCTTGGGCAGTCCATCAGGCGGGCGATTTCGTCGGTCAGCAACTGATCCCACAGCTTCCAGCCCAATCGCTCGGCCAGTTTCCTGGCGATGTCTGCGCCGCCGCTTCCGTATTCGCGCTCAACGGTAACCGTTGTGATCATAGAATGTGCCTCATGCTGTGGGGCAGCTTGACAACCTGCCCACAACCAAACTTGCTCTAGCCCACGGCAACTTCTCCGCCCGCGTGCGGGTCGTTCCTGCGCACCATAAACGACAACAGGAACATGATGCCCGCGCCAATGGCGAGCACCTTATAAGTATCGATATAGGCAAGGGTCTGCGCCTGCGCCTGCATGGATTGGTAAATGAGTCCGTAGGCATGCGTCTGCGCGTCGGCCGCGCCGATCCCGGAGTGGACGAGTTGCTGGCTCAGCCCGCTCACCTGGTTGCGAAACGCCGGATCGTAGTTAGTCGCATGATACGACAAGATCGATTGGTGGAATTGCGCCCGCCGCGCGAGCATGGTGGTCACCATGGAGGTTCCCACGCTGCTGCCGATGTTGCGCATGAAATTCACCAGGCCCGAAACGCTGTTGCTCTTTTCCGGACGAATGCCAATATAACCCGCCAGCGTGATCGGCACGAACAGAAAGCCAATGCCGAACGACTGCGCCACGCGCAGCCACGTGGCCGCCTTGAAGCTCATCAGCAGATCCACCCGCACAGTGGAATAATACATGGCGCAGGCCAGCGATAGCCACCCAAAAGAAATGATATATTTGGCCGGCACTTTCGTGGTGAGCTGGCCCACCACCGGCATAATCAACAGCACCATGAGGCCGCTGGCCGAGAGGACCATCCCGGCCGATTGCGCGGTGTATCCCATGAGCGTCTGGAGGAACTGAGGCATCATCACCAGGCTGCTGAAAAGAATGACGCCCAGGGTGAACATCATCAAATTTGCAGTGGCGAAGTTGAAGTTCTTGAACAGGCGGACATCGATCACGGGCGCCTCGCGATGCCATTCCCAGAAGACCAGCGCGATCAGGCAGGTGGCCGAAATCAGTATGAGCGTAACGATGAAATGGGAACCGAACCAATCGTCTTCCTGGCCTTTGTCGAGCAGAACCTGGAGGGCGCCGACGCCCAGCGCCAGAAGCGCTATGCCGATGTAGTCCACACGCACGCCAGCGCCCTTCAGGCGGGCAAGGTACGGCGGATCCTCCACCATGCGGAGCACCAGAAACAGGGTGAGGATTCCGATGGGGAGATTGATGTAGAAGATCCAGCGCCAGGAATAGTTGTCCGTGATCCAGCCACCCAGCGTGGGGCCGATGGTGGGAGCCATGATGGTGGTGATTCCGTAGAGCGCGAAGGCCATGCCGCGCTGATGCGGCGGGAACGTGTCGGCGAGAATGGCTTGGGCCGTGGGCTGCAGTCCGCCGCCGCCCACGCCTTGAATGACGCGGAAAACGATCAGCAGCCCCAGGGTTGGGGCGGCGCCGCAAGCCAGCGAGCTAAGCGTGAACAGGAAAATGCACGTGAGGAAAAAACGCTTGCGCCCGAACAGGCCCGCCAGCCATCCGCTGATGGGAAGAACGATGGCATTGGATACGAGGTACGAGGTGAGCACCCAAGTGCTCTCATCGTTGCTTGCGCCCAGGTTCCCCGCGATGTGCGGCAGCGCGACGTTGGCGATACTGGTGTCGAGGACTTCCATGAACGCGGCCATGGCCACGACAATGGCGATCAGCCAGGGATTGAATTGCGGTTTCCACGGGGCCGCCGCCGTTGTGGGGGCAGGCAGCGCGCTCTCGGTGACTTCGGCCATATGCGCTTTAACGGTTACTCGACGTAGACCTTGGGATCCACCGACATGCCGGGGCGCAGGCGGTGATCGCCGTTCTGGCCGGGGTCGAGATCGATACGAACCGGAATACGCTGCACCACCTTGACGTAGTTTCCGGTAGCGTTTTCAGGAGGCAGCAAGCTGAACCTGGAACCGCTGGCGCCTCCGACGCCTTCCAGTTTTCCGGTGTATTCGCGGCTGTAGGCGTCCACGCTGAACTTAACCGCCTGGCCCGGCTTCATGCGCCGAAGCTGGGTCTCCTTGAAGTTAGCAGTCACCCAGATGTCTTCGAGCGGAACCACGGCCATCAACTGCTGGCCGGGCGAAATGTTCTGCCCAACCTCCACGGTTTTCTTGCCGACCACTCCGCTGACCGGAGCGGCGATGACGCAATAGCTGAGGTTCAACTTGGCCTGATCGAGCAGAGCTTTCCTTTGGGCGACCACTGCCAGGGCGGACTTGGCGCGAGTCTCGGTAACGGCGACCTGTTGCGGCGCGGTCATGGCGGCCTGGATAGATGCATCCGCCTGAGGGATTCTTGTATGCGCTTCCTCCACCCCGCTTTGCGCGGCCTTGATGTTCTGCTCGGCCTCGGCGACCGCGGCGATGCGCGCATCCACGGTCGCCTTGGCGGCATCGGCGATCGAAACGGCAGTGTCGTACTGTTGTTGGGAAATCTCGTCTTTGGCGACTAACAGCTTGTAGCGCACGACATCGTCGCCTGCCTTTTTGTAGTTCGCCGCGGCCTCGCGGACTTGTGCTTGGGCCGTATCGAGCCGTGCTTGGGCTGCATCCAGTTGATGCTGCGCGCCGACTAAAGCCGCGTCCGCGTCCACGCGGCCCGAATGGGCCGTCTTCAATTGGCTGGCCGTGTTCGTAGAGGTGATCGGTATATCGACGCGGGAGCCTTGCAGCGCCGCCTCGGCGTCGGCCAAATCGGCTTCCGCCTTGGCGACCGCTACCTCATAATCCCGGGGGTCGATGCGGACTAATACGTCGCCCGCGTTGACGTACTTCTCGTCATCCGTGAGCACCTGAATCACGTTGCCGTTGATACGCGCACTGATGGCATTGATGTGGCCGTCTATCTGAGCGTCGTCGGTCGACTCATAAGCGTTGAAGTGCTTCCACAGAAAGTAGCCGCCCACCAGCAGAATCAAGATCACGATGGGCACGACGATGCGCGTCGTGCTGCGCCGGCTCTTGCGCGGCAGCGGACGCGTTGACGACTCGGATGTTGTCTTGTTGCCTTCAGCCACGATGTCGGCCATCTCTACTTCACCTCCATGAACTGCCGGATTCCCTGTTCGGCCGCGCCCAACGCCCGCGCCAAAGCTACCTTCGCCACGTTGTGCGCATAAAGCGCGAAGATCAGATTGTCATTCGCGCCGGCGACCGACTGCTGAGCCTGCACCACTTCGATGTTGTCTGTCACCCCGGCGGTGAACCTGTCCCGCGCCTGTTCGAGCGTTTGGTTGGCCAGGTCGAGATTGCTCTTCGCCACGGCCACTTGATCCGCCGCCGACTGTATGTCGAGAAAGGCCGCCCGGACCTGGTAATCGATCTGCCCGCCGAGATCGGCCAGCTCGTCCTGGCGCTGTTTCAAAGTAGCTTTCGCTTGTATCTCATCCGAGCCGATGCGGCCGCCGTCGAAGATATTGAATTTCAGCGCAGCCATGAAGGTGAAGGTGCCGTGCGAGTTGCCGATGGTCGGCCCGACATCCCCGTAGTCGCCGGTGACTCCGACTGTCGGGTAGCGCTGCGCGCGAACGGCGCGCACCGTATCCTCGGCGGCGCGCACTTGGGCCTTGGCGCTCTGATAATCCGGGCGCCGATCGAGAGCCGTGCGCAGGGCCTCCTCCTGAGTTATGGAGGCCAGCGGCGAGTAGGGCGCCGCTTCCGCGATATTGAAATCCTGACCGATCGGCAGGCCGATCGCGCGGCCGAGCGAAAGCTTGTCCTTGGCAAGCTGGTTTTCCTGAGCAAGCAGGCGCTGTTGCTGCGTCTTCAACTCGACTTGTGAACGGAGCACATCGATACCCGGAGAGGTTCCCGCTTTCTTCTGATCCGCGGCGCGATCGTACAGCGCCTGATCTGTCGCGACCTGCGCGCGAATGGACTCCGCGCGGGAAGCGTCGGCCGTCACTAGAAGATAGGCGTTCGCCACCGCCTGGACCACCAGGTCGCGGGCATCCCGATTGGAGAGCTGCGCGGCGCGCTGACTCTCCTGATACGACCGGTAATTCTTCCATTTGTTGTAGTCGAAGACGGTGAGGGAGGCTGAAGCGCGTAGATCGGTATACTGAAACGGACCGACGATGCTGGGAACGCCGGGGATGGTGAATATGAAGCCAACTGTCTTCAAGTTGAGTTGTTCCACAGTCTCGCTCACCTGCCCGCCGACCTGCGGCATGAGAGCGCTCAAGGCCCGCAGCCGCTGACCGCGGGCGATCTCACTGGCGGAGGCGCTGACCAGCAGCCCCAGGTTGGTCTTCAGGCCGCGATCGATCGCATCGTGAAGGGTTAAGTCCACTGGTGCGGACGAGGCGGTTCCGGCAGGAACGCTGCCCTGGAACTGGCTCTGCTGCCCGGCCAGCGCGGAGGCGAGCAAAAGGCCCAGGCCAAAGGCGGCCCGATCGCGCCGATTCAGGAAAGTCGCATGAATTCGTGTCAAAGGCATTCCCTTACACCTTTTCTCCCGATGAAAGCAGAATAGTCCACCGCTGAATTGCCCGCATTATAAGGATGCCCGGCCTGCTCCACGGGTCGCGCCCCAGAGTGGCATTAATTTCATCTTCGCCGGGAGCATCGACCGCCAGCAGAACATCGCCGGAGTCACCCACAGGCCCGCCCAGCACTACGAATCCGTCAGCGGCCAATCGGTCCATGAACCTCGCATGTTCCGGCCATTGATCCTGGGAACGCAGCGGCTTACTCTGGTCCCAGGCCGGGCCCCTTGTTCTTGTGACTGCATACAATGTCTTCATACGCTCCCCGGCCACGCTCGGCGATTTTCGCCAGTCCCCCATTTTATCCTCTCGATGTCGCTGTTCGGTCCGGCGCGGACGCGATTCGGGAGCGACGCTACGCGGCGTGCAAGAGAAAGCTAAGTGAGATCACAGCAGCCGGCGTCCGGCCGCGCTGGTGTCGTAGCCGCCCAAGCCTTCCAATTCGCGGCGGAAGCTGGCGCGGTTCAGCGTATCGAGCAGGGCCACGACCGGCGGGTAATCGAGATGCCGGCGGCGGATCGCCAGGTCGTAGCGTTCGCTGGCCAGCGGAATGAAGTCCAGGCCGAAGACGCGGGCCGCGGCGCGCGTGGCGATACAGCAATCCGCGTCGCCCGAGCGTACCTGCCAGGCTGCCGGAAGATGACCGGCCGCCAGGCGATCGTATCCGCGCACGTTTTGACCGGCCAAACCCAGGCGATGGAGATGGGTATCCAGCAGGATACGGCTGCCCGCTCCGGGCTCGCGATTCACGATGCCGATATCCCGCCGCGCCAGGTCCGCGACCGAGCGAATGGATTTGGGATTGCCAGGCGCCAGCACCAGGCCCTCCTCCCAGACCGCCAGCGAGATGACCGCGACCTGTTTGCGGGCGAAGAGACGGTGGATGACAGGCAGATTCGATTCGCCGCTGGCCTCGTCGCGCAGATGCGTGCCGGCCACGTGGACGACTCCCTGCTTCAGCAGCGCCAATGCCTGCGAACTATTGCGTTGCGCGACGACCAGTTCCACTCCGGCGCGCAGCACGTGCCGCGCCAGCACGGAAACGCCCGGATCGCAGCCGGCCACCAGAATGCGGTTGGCCAGATCGCCTTCTCCATGAAAGAGCTGGACCGTCCCCCTAGCGGCTTTGCCGGTCCCGCCGGCGGCGCCTATCAGGACCGCATCCGCGGTGGGCAGATACCAGGGAACCGGCGAAGGCGACGACGCCAGCGTGCGGCGGTCCACCCGGCAAAGCTGCATGGGATCGCCCGCGCGCGGGCTGTCCGGCTGGGGCAGCAGTGTCACCTGTTCGGTGGAGAGCGGGGCGGCGGGCGCGTCCGCGGCGAGCGAAAAAAGGTCCTCGACGCCGACTTCGAGCATCCGTGCCAGGCGCAGGGCGACCGCGGTGTTTGGCACATAGCTGCCGGATTCGATAGCGTAAATCGTCTGCCGGCTGATGCCGGCGCGCTGGGCCAGTTCCGCCGCCGAGAAGCCGCGTTTTTGGCGGTGCGCCGTCAGGTGGTTGGCGATGTTGCGGTTGTCTTTCATGCGCGGCGGCGGTCACTTTGACGTTACAACAGGCGGGTGGGGATTGCCAACCTGTTAGGATGCAAGAAGACGTGTCCTAGGAGTGCGGACACGGCGCCCTGAGAACGGTGCGCAACATGGACAGGGAACGCTATTCACGGCAGATCCGGTTCGCTGGCTTGGGTGAGGAAGGCCAGGAGCGGCTGCTGCGGGCGCACGCCGCCATCGTGGGTTGCGGCGCTTTGGGCAGCTTTCAGGCAGCCGCGCTGGCGCGCGCGGGAGTGGGCCGGCTCACCATCGTCGATCGGGACTATGTGGAGCTGAGCAATCTGCAGCGTCAATGGCTGTTCGAAGAATCCGACGCCGCCGAAGCACTCCCCAAAGCGGTAGCCGCCGAGCGCCGCCTAGCGCGCATCAATTCATCGGTGCAGTCGCGCGGCATGGTGGCCGATCTGACGCCAGCGAATATCGAGGAACTGTTGGGCCAGGCGCAGGTGATCCTGGACGGCGCCGACAACTTCGAAACGCGCTACCTGGTGAACGACTTCGCGCTGCACCGCGCGATTCCCTGGATCTACGGCGCGGCGGTGGGCAGCTACGGGCTAACCATGCCGGTGATTCCGGGTCGGACGGCGTGCCTGCGCTGCGTGTATCCCGAGCCGCCTTCCGGCGCGCAGCCCACCTGCGAAACGGCCGGCGTGTTGAACACCATTACCGCGGTGATCGCGGCTCTGCAAACGGCCGATGCGCTGAAGATTCTGGCCGGCCGGATGGACTCCGTGCGCGCGCGCCTAACCACCGTGGACGTGTGGGAGGGCGGCATCCGGCAGATCGAGCAGCCCACGCCGGACCCGGATTGTCCGGCCTGTGGCGCGCGCGATTTCGAATATCTGGAAGGCCGCCGCCGCGCGCCGGTCAGCCTGTGCGGGCGCAACGCCGTGCAGATCCACGAGCGGGCGCGCCCACTGGACCTGGCGCAGCTCCAGGCGGCGCTGCTGCCGCTGGGCGAGGTGCGCGCCAACGAGTTCGCGTTGCGATTTGTCACCGGACCGTATGAGATGACCATATTTCCGGATGGCCGGGCTATCGTCAAAGGCACCACGGACATCGGCCTGGCGCGCAGCCTGTACGCGCGGTACGTGGGGGCCTGACGCGGGCGGCCGGCGATGCAAACGGGATTTCCCCGCTTGATTTTGCCCGCACGCGCAAGAAACGCCTTAGCTGTGTCACCTCGCGTGGTCACCATGAGAAATGCAGGTTTTGGCTACAATCGGACAATGCGTGGGGCGTTCAAGATCCATCGTGGGCTTGCGCCACAATCCAACCCAGAGGGAAAAACATGAAGGTGCGAGTCGTTTGTCTCAGTCTCCTGATGGCGGTAGCCGTCCGGGCGCAGGAGGCCCCGGTTCCCCGCCTCGTCAACTTCAGTGGCGTGGTAAAGAATGCTGCAGGCGCGCCGCAGACCGGCACGGTGGCCATCACTTTCTCCTTTTATGAAGAGCAGGAGGGCGGAACGGCGCTGTGGTCGGAAACCCAAAACCTGGCGCTCGACGGCCAGGGGCGATATACGGTTTTGCTGGGCGCCGCGCAGACGAAGGGCCTGCCGTTGGAGCTTTTCGCCAGCGGCAAGGCGCGCTGGCTGGCCGTGACGCCGCTGATCACGGGGACAGCCGCGCATCCTGCTGGTGGGAGTGCCCTACGCATTGAAGGCGGCGGATGCGGATACGTTGGGCGGATTGCCCGCCTCGGCTTTCGTGCAAACAGTGCCAGCAGCGCAGCAGGCGGGTGATCCCATAGCGCGCCCAGAGGCGTCGGTGGTGTCGCCGAACGCCGGATGTTCCAGCGTCACGAGCGACGGCACAGCCACGGCCAACGAACTGGCGTACTTCACGACTGCGTGCAACGTCGAGGGATCGACCACTATTGTGGAGTCGAGCGGAATGGTTGGGATTGGCACTGCGACGCCCGTCACCACGCTCGATGTGAGGGGCGCCACCACCCTGGACGGGCCGGTGAGGATCAGTGCAAGTGGAACGGCCACGGCTACGGCGGGGGCCAATTCTTATGCGGCCGGATTCGGCGCAGTCACCTTCGACAGCAGCATCAGCAGCCCGGTCGACCAGCTTTTCGAATGGGAGGCTGAGCCTTTGGGCAACAACACGGGCCGTCCCTCCGCATCGATGAATCTGCTATATGCTCAGGGCGTCGCGGCGCCCGCCAACACTGGGTTCGCGATCGCCAGGGACGGGGTCGTGACGTTCGGCTCGGGCCAGACGTTTCCGGGCACAATCGCGGGTGTAACTGCCGGAACGGGGCTGAGCGGCGGCGGCACCAGCGGCAATGTGACGCTTACCAATAGCGGTCTGCTTTCGGTAGGGGCGGGTACGGGAATCGTGTCGACCGGCGGGCAGACGCCCACGCTCAGCCTGAACACTGCTTACACCAATAGCCTTTACGTGCCTCAGACCGGCGGCGCAATGAGCGGCGCGCTCAGCCTGCCGGCGAACGGGCTGAGCGTGGCTGGGAATCAGTTGGTGCTCTCGGGCGGTAACGTGGGTGTCGGCACGGCGAGCCCCAGCGCGCCGCTGCAGGTCAACGGAAACGTGTTGATTAGTGGAACGGGCAGTACGCTGACATTTCCCGACGGCAGCGTACAATCCACCGCGGCCCCTTCCAGCCCGGCGGGGGTGGTGGCTGTGAACCCGGCACAGGTAGCGCTGCTGAAGTGGTTCCCAGCGTATCAGGCGGGGGCGACGTTCGGCGTGGGCAACGAACCGGGCGCCTTGGCATTCGACGGCGCCGACATCTGGGTGGCGAATGGCGGGAGCAACACCGTGAGCAAGCTCCAGGCCAGCACGGGCGCCGTACTGGGGACCTACAACGTGGGCACCAGCCCCGTCGGCCTGACGTTCGACGGGGCCAACATCTGGGCGGTGAATGGCGCGAGCGGCAACCTGAGCAAGCTGCAGGCCAGCACCGGCGCCGTGCTGGGAACCTATAGCGCTGGTAAGGACCCCTACGGCGTGGCGTTCGACGGGGCCAACATCTGGGTGGCGAACTACGGGAGCAATACCGTGACCAAGCTGCAGGCCAGCACCGGCGCCGTGGTGGGAACGTACAGTGTGGGCTCCCAACCCCAGGCGCTTGCTTTCGACGGGGCCAACATCTGGGTGGCGAACTACGGGAGCAATAACGTGACCGAGCTGCAGGCCGGCACTGGCGCCGTGCTGGGGACTTACAGCATGGGGGCGGGGTCCTATCCCGCGGGCGTGGCGTTCGACGGGGCCAATATCTGGGTGGCGAATTCATTGAGCAACACCGTGACCAAATTGCAGGCCGGTACTGGCGCCGTGCTGGGGATCTACAGCGTGGGATCTGGGCCCTGGGCTGTAGCGTTCGACGGCGCCAACATCTGGGTGGCGAATTTATGCAGCGCCAGCGTGAGCAAGCTGTAGCGGTGGCTGGCCACCAGCCCACCCGACAATCCGCCGGCCGTGCCATTACTCGGTTGTCCCGTAGAAGATCCCATGATCTCCTGGACCAGGCCCGCTACGAGGGGACATCCAACACGGGGGTTTTGGAAGGCGATTTACAAGCCGGAGAAGGTCTATGCCGGCGCGGAGCCCGCCCAAGACGCCGGCGATGGTTCACCGTTAGTTCGCGCGCGGTTCTAATGTTCCAACCAACTGCAACTTTGGGACCCCAGGTAACGTCTCACGCAGGTTAGGACACCATATGGCTCAAACATGCGGACTCACCCGCCGCGGACTCCTGATGCTCGCTTCGGGAGCCGGCGCGCAGTCCTGGTTTCGACTATACGCCGGAGAATCGGAATTCTGGAACAAGAAAGATCCGTCGCAGTGGTCCAGCGAAGAAATTGAAAAGTTGAAGACCAAGTCGCCTTGGGCAAAGCCGGTCAATGTCGCGCTGCGTCAATCGGGCAGCAGCGGCAGCAGCGGGGTAGGATACCCGGGTGGCGGCGGAATGGGTGGCGGCGGAATGGGTGGCGGCGGGATGGGCGGCGGCGGTATGGGCCGCGGCAGACGCGGCGGCATGGGTGGTCCGGCGCCGATCGAGTACAAAGGCGTGGTGCGCTGGGTCAGCGCCAAGCCGATCCAGGAAGCCCTGAAATCGCCCATTCCGGAGGGCCTGGCGAACGCGTATGTCATCAGCGTGAGCGGTATCCCGACTCTCACCGGAGACCGGCAGCGCAGCAGCGACGGCGATTCCGACACCGCGGCAGGCAACGGTCCCAGCGCGGACGTGCTTGACCGCATCAAGAACCTGACTTACCTGGAGCCGAAGGGCAAGTCTCCGGCCCAGCCCGGCACGGTGCAGCAGGGATCGGCCGGTTTCGAGACCAACGTGTTGTTGTTCGGGTTCTCCCATGAAGTGCTCCAGTTGACGGCCGAGGACAAGGAAGTCAGCTTCACCACGCAACTGGGAAGGTTGGAGGTCAAGACCAAATTCAACCTAAAAGAAATGACGTATCATAAAGAACTTGCGCTATAGTATCCCTCCACTTCAAATTAACCGTGAGACAGATTTGGCATAAGATAGTCTCCAACGGCTATGCGGCGCTCCACACTAAAACGAAACAGAGGACGGAAGCTGGCCGCCTGGCTGGCGCCGGCGATTGTGCTGGCGTTAGCCGCGCCGCTAGCCGGGCAGACCACGCTGCGGCAGGCGGCGGCAGCGCGCGCGATTCCGATCGGCGCCGCGGCATCGGCGGACGAGTACGGCCCGCCAGATCTGCTGACGCTGCCGGCCTACGCCAATTTGCTTTCCAGCCAATACAGCATGCTGGAGCCGGCCAACGCCATGAAGTGGGACGTGACGCAGCCCACGCTGACCACTTACAACTTCCAGCCGGGCGACGAGCTGGTGGCATTCGCGCAGGCCAACGCGATGCGCGTGCGGGGCCACAATCTGTGCTGGTACACGCAGTTTCCAACCTGGCTGGCGCCGTATGCGGCGACTGCCACGCCGGCGCAGATGGCCACGTTGCTGCAAAACCACATCACCGCCGAGGTGACGCATTTCGGGAGCAGCGTATTCGCGTGGGACGTGGTAAACGAAGCCTTCAACGATCCGACCGGATCGGCGTTGCCCACTCTGCGGGATTCCATTTGGTACGATCAGCCCGGCATCGGGCAGACCGGCACCGGGTATATCGCGCAGGCGTTCCAGTGGGCGCGGGCAGCCAACCCCAATGCGCTGCTGTTTTATAACGACTACAACATCGAGGAGCCGGGCCCCAAGTTCACCGCCGTTCTAAACATGGTTCAGGATTTTGTGAAAAGCGGCGTGCCTATCGACGGCGTGGGCTTCGAAATGCATGTGCTGCTCAGCTACTATCCGAGCGCCGCCGAACTGGCGCAGAACATGCAAGCGCTGGCGGCGTTGGGCCTCCAGGTGCACATCACGGAGATGGACGTGCGGCTGCTGCTGGATGCGAACGGCAACGCTTCGGCGGCGGATCTGCAGACCCAGGCGCAGGTGTACCAGAGCATCCTGACGGTGTGCCTGCAGCAGCCCAACTGCACGGCGTTCCAAGTTTGGGGCGTGTCCTACAACGATTCGTGGATTCCCAGCGCCTTCCCCGGGTTCGGCGCGGCGCTGCCATTCGATTTCAATTATCAGCCCACGCCGGCGTTCTACTCGCTGCTGACCGCTATGCAGACGACAGCGCCGGTGCTGAAGGCGGCAAACGTGGTGGACGCCGCAAGCTATCAAGGCGGAGCGGTGGCGCCCGGAGAAATCGTGACGGTTTTCGGCGCTAATTTCGGCCCAGCCAACCTGGCGCTCAGCCAGTTGGACGCCAGCGGCAAATTTCCGGCGAGCGTGGGCGGCGTGCAGGTGCTGTTTGACGGAGTGCCCGCGCCGCTGATTTACGCGGAGGCGGGACAGGTGAGCGCCGTTGTGCCATTTGAGGTGGCGGGCGAGCAGCAGACCGAGATCCAGTATCAATACAACCCTGGTAGCGGAGCGGTGCTCTCGAACACGGTGACGGCGCCGGTGACCGCCGCCGCTCCGGCGATTTTCGCCCTCAATGCGAGCGGCAGCGGGCCGGGCGCAATTCTGAACGCGGATTACACGGTCAACAGCGCGGCCAACCCCGCGGCGGCGGGCGGCGCGATTCTGGTCTTCGGCACCGGCGGCGGCGCGATTGTGGGTGGCGCGACGGATGGCGCGCTGGCGCCGGGCGCGGCGAGTCTGGTCACGCAACCGGTCACGGCGACAATTGGGGGAGTGTCGGCGCATGTCGATTATGCCGGGCCGGCTCCCGGGCTGGTGAATGGCGCGATCCAGGTGAACCTGACGATTCCGGCCGGCTTGACGCCGGGTCCGCAACCGGTAGTCATCATGGTGGGAACGGCGGCGAGCCAGAAGGGCATCACCGCGGCGGTAAAGTAGGGCGCCGAGAGACGCGGACCTCCGCGGATCCGCGGACCACAAGCGAATCCATCGCTTCTGGGGCGGTAACCGGCGTTGCCCGGCGCCGCTGGCACGCCATGCCGCGTGGCTTGCCGCCAGCCGAAATGGCGCTGTCGCTCACGATTGCCGGCTACCAAGCCGCCGGCTCACTTCTTCGCTACGGGCAGCTTCGCGCTCGGAGTGCTATCCGCCTTCAGGTCGCCCAGAGCGTATTGTATGCCGGCCAGGAAGTGTTTGAGCAGCGGCGCGTTCCAGAAGACGGGCGCGCCATGCCCCAGCGAGCTGTAGAATACGCGGCCCTTCCCATACGCGCGAATCCACGTTACGGGAAAGTCCTTGTCAGCCATGCGCACCGGCAGGATGCGGTGGCTTGGGGAGAAACCGGTCTTCTCCACATCGATGCTCAGGAGCACGTGAAGATGGTCGCGCAGGACCGGCTCCTGAAACTGAAAGGCCTGGTCGGCAATCTGGAATTCTTCGCCTTGAAACACGGCATTCAGCGGGCTCTTCGGGTCCTCCACCTTCACCGTCATGGTTTCCCCGTCCCAGGGATGTCCGCCGTTCTCGGTCGCGCCCAGCATCTGGCCAAACGGCGGCCACTGGTCGTACTTGGGATATTGCACGAAGGTCGCGATGGCATCGTGAATCCCCACAAACCCCTTGCCGTCCGCGATGAAAGCGAGTAGCGATTTCTTCAATTCCGGGTCTTCAAATAACACGCCTCCTGTGTTCAGAAAGCAGAGGGCGTCGAACTGTTTGATCCGGTCCGGGCGGAACATCTCGATGTCGTCGCTGAACACCGTCTCGTAGGCGCCGGTACGTTTGCCCATCTCATCGATCGCGTAGTTGGCTGCCGGAATGGTGGCGTAGGAACTGCCGCGCCACGGATGGCCGTCGCGCATCACCAGGTTACTCACGAGCAGGCGGCGAGGCCTCCTCGGCTTGGCCTGCGCCTTGGCTGGAACCGCGTCGTCCACTTTCTGCTTCTGCTCGGGGGGCGGCGTTTGGCCATGGAGGAGCGTGAAAGCAATCGCCCCCACCAGCAGCGGGCGGCGTCTCACTGGGTTGCGTCTCATTTTGGCTGGCTCCGCCCAGAAGTATACACCCGAGCTTGCGCGCGGCGCTTGCCGACGCCACCCATCCGATCAGCGTGCTGCGCCGGGATCGCCAGTGGGCGGCGGGGCGTGATCCACGGCATCGGGAGGCCCCAGCAACTCCGTGAGGACCGGTTTCAGCGCATCTGCCCAGACTTGATACGCCTTCAAGGTCGGATGGAGCCGGTCCCTGGCGTTCATCATCCCGTCGAACAGTCTTCCATCGCCGTCGGCGAGTCTGTCATTGATGTTCAGATACCGGACCTTCCGGCCATCGGCGAACCTGGACAGATTGGCGTTGATCCGGTCGATGACGGGCATCAAAGCCATATTGTCGTTTCTCGGGAAGATCCCCATTACGATGACTGTCGCCGCGGGCGCCTTCGTTTGGATCAAGCGCACAATCGCCTGAAGACCTCGCGTGACATCGTCCGCTCTCGCGTCCGCGTCCCCTCGCGCCGATGCATTGCCGACGTTATTTGTGCCAGCGAGCAAAACGACGGCTTTGGGGTTGACTGCATCCAACTCGCCATTCTCCAACCGCCAGAGGATGTTCTGCGTCCGATCGGCGCCCCATCCGAAATCAGCCGCGTTCCAGCCGAAGAAATTCTGTTTCCAATTGGCGAGCAGGTCGGGGTAATCGACGGCGCCCCACCGTCGTGCGATCGAGTCGCCTTCAAAGTAGACCTCGATTCCGCCCTGCTTCGCCTTTCCGACCAGTTGGGAATGAGCGACCAGGGAGTTTGGGTCGGTTCGGAAGACCGGCTGGTCGGCTGGAAATTCCCAAGGCGCCGCTTGATATTTGAGGAACTTGTCCGCCCAGGGAATGAAGTACTTCCAATTCGGGGCATCGGTGTGGCCGCCGTCATGCTGGCGCCACGCGAGTTGGCCGTCGAGAAGTCCGGTATTGACCGGCGGCATCTTCGCGGTGCGATAGTCGTCCGTTACTCCCAAATCCTTAGCGCCCAATAGACGGAAGACAGGACCCGCGGCCACGGTTGCCATGAAGCTGCCCTGCTGGTCCAGCCACTTTGCGTCGCCTTTCTCGGGAATTCCATAGCTGATGAAAGTCAGCCGCGGTGCGCAAAGCGCAATCAATTCGTTCGAGTCGACCGGCAAGTCGCCGGCATTGCCGCTTCCGAAGGAAGCCTCGGCCGCGCCGTACTTCAGGAAGTTGCCGGCCATCCAGTGGTATTCGCCGGACCCCGTGAGGTTCTCCACCGCCTCTCCGAAATTGCGTCTGTGCGGTTTCGCGCCGCCCTCGCCGGAGGAGCCCACCAGCACGGCCGCAAAGCGAGTGTCGAACGCCATGGTCACCAGCGCGGCCTTCCCAAAACGCGAGACGCCTTCGATGCCGGCGCGCCGCGCGTCGACCATCTTGTCGGTTTCCAGATAGTCGAGCCCGCGGGAAGCACCCCACGCCCATGCCCGCAGCGCACCCCAGTCCTCCGGCTTGCGCGGCTGGCCGTTGTTGGCAAGACCGATGATCCCCCGGGTAAGCCCCGCGCCGTTGTCGGGTTGAATACTACCGGGGTCGATGAGCGCGTAACCCCATCCTCCAGCGATCAGTTGTTCCGTCGAAGGCGGATCGGTCCCCATCATGGCCTTCAATTCGGGACGGCTGGCCAGCATGTCCGCCATTCGCTTAAGAAATGCCGCGCTTCCGAACATCATCATCACGGGCACGGGACCATTCGCATTCGCCGGCGTCACCAGCGTCATCTCGATATCGACGCTGATCGACGGGCATGATGAGTTGTCCGCGTGTCCGATGAGTTGCTTTTGAATGACGGGAAAGATCCCTGCCTTCGAATCCGTGGTACTCGTCACGGCCCAGGTCACTTTGGGCGCATTGAGCGGGACGCGGCCGAGCACCTCGCGCTCAAAAGCTTCGACGATCTCCGGGCGCCGCTGATGCCACCACTGTGCCGCCGACGCGACGCTTTGCCCGCTTTTCAAGGTGAGCGCATCGGGCAGATCCGGAAACGGATTGGCCTTCGACTCGTCGTAGTTGGCGTGATGCAGGTCTTTCTCATTCCCGCTCGGCCCTGGACGGAGGGCCTGGATGCCCATTTGATCCATCATGTTGCGATGGTCCTGTTCCGCCGTCCAATTCATCGGCGGCGCGCAGCCGTTCGCGCCAGAAGCGGGCGCGCCCGCGGACGGGCTCTGAGTTTGCTGTCCCGTGGCCATTTGAGAAGCGAAAAGGGATAGAGCGCCCAATGCCGCGATCCTCGACATTACTTTTTTGGTGCGCGAGGCATAGATCATGTTTGACTCTCAAATCAAGATGGTAGCGGACAGCGATCCGGGACGCCAAGTCTCCGCCATAGGGTTAAGCCCCTGCGCTGCGTGCCAGGAGGAACCCCCGAGATTGCGCGATCTACCTGAAGCGCCGCGACATTCTGGTCAGCGGCCCTCGGTGCGCCAGTTCGGCCTACAGGGTCCCTTCGTCGGCAGACGGGCCATAAATCGACGGCACCGCCGTGTCGGTCAAACGCAGATACACCGATAACTGGCCGCGGTGGTGAATCAGGTGGTTCATCGTCAGGGTGCGGATGACCGCGGCTTTCGGCATCCGTAACAGCGTAATCTCGCCCCTGCGCAACGACCACGGCTTCATCAGCTCCGCATCGCCGATGTTCGCGATGGCGGACCGCGCCTCGGCCACGGTCTGGTCGAAGGCCTCGAGCAATTGTTGGCGGCCCGTGGCCTGGATCTCCTTGTATTCGCCTTTGGCAAGATCCATGGAATCCGCTCTGGCGGCCGACGACGCAAAACCGGGAATCTCGGCGATATGACAGGCAAGCCGCCCCATCGTCATGGATTTTTGGTGCGGCCGCCAGTCCATTTTGTCCTCGGGAACGCGTTCGAGCGTTCTTCGGGTCGTGGCCATCTCCTGGTCGAATTCTGGAAGAAGTGCATCGCTGATCTTCATGTTTTGAGATACTCCCGGCACATTGTAACCTGTCGCGAATCCCGGCGCGGCCGCCTGCACAAGGTGCGGAAAACGGTTGCGTAGCTAGCAGGATGGATCTAGGATGGTTCTGGAGCAAACATGATCCCCGGTTTTGGCCATTACCGGATTATTCGCAAGCTCGGCGAGGGGGCCATGGGAACGGTTTACGAGGCACATGACGAGCGCCTCGACCGTGCCGTCGCTGTCAAGACGCTTCGCACGGCAGTTCACGATGAAGATGCACGCCGGCGCCTGTGGCGGGAGGACCGTTCGTTGGCGCGCGTAAGCCATCCCAACATCTGCCAGATATAAGATGCGGAGTAGCAGGGCGACACGCTCTTTCTCGTTCTCGAATTCCTCCAGGGCGAAACTCTCGCCCATTGCCTCAGCGCCGGCGCGGTGCCCCTGGCCCAAGCCCTGGACATCGAATGCCAGATCCTGCGCGCACTGGACGAACTTCACCGCCTTTCGATTGTGCATCGCGACCTGAAGCCCGCGAACGTGTTTCTCGCCCCGAAGGGGGTGAAGTTGGTGGATTTCGGTGTCGCGCGAGTGGTGGCTGTGAGTGGCGATGCGCTGGAGACAGCCTCGCTTCTCACTGGGCCGGCATGATCGTGGGGACGCCACACTACATGGCGCCCGAGCAGGCGCGGGCAGCCGCGTGCGGCCCTGCAGCCGACATTTCTCAGCCGGCTGCGTGCTATATGAAATGCTCACCGGTGGCCGGCCCTTCACAGGCGGCACGCTCATCGACGTTCTTCACAGCGTGATGCACCACGAACCGCCGCCTCTCGCCGGACCGCCGGAGATTGAAGCTATCAATGCCGTGTTGCGGCAGGCACTGGCGAAGGATCCAGCGGATCGGTGGCCGTCCGCCGGCGCCATGCGCGCCGCTCTGGAAGGCGCCCTGCCCGCGGCGGGGCAAGCTTCCGGGCTCTCCGGGCGCGCAATTACACGGCTCATTGCGCTGCCTTTCCGCATACTGCGAAAGGACGATGAAACCGAGTTCCTGGCCTACAGTCTGCCCGACGCGATTGCCAACTCGCTAGCCCGGTTCGACAGCCTGGTTGTACGCTCCAGCTTGGTGGCGGCGCGTTTCGAAGGGCAGACGGACCCGGTTCGGATCGGGACGGAGGCACAGGTCGATGCGATCCTCACCGACTCGCTGCTGCGCACGGGCGCCCAGCTTCGCGTCACGTGCCAGCTTGTCGGATCCCCGGGCGGCCCGTTCTCTGGTCGTACACTTCGGCCGCATCTCTGCAAGGATCTATTCGCGCTACAGGACGCGCTCGCAAACCGGATCGTGGAGTCGCTGCTACCACCGCTCACCGAACGCGACCGCCGGCGCTCCAGACGGGACGTACCGCGAAGCGCCATCGCATTCGAATATTTCCTGCGGGCCAACGGGATCAGCCGGTCTCGCGGGCTGGGCAACATGCGGCTGGCGCGCGACCTATACCGGCAATGTTTGGCGGACGATCCGGAGTACGCGCCGGCTTGGGCCGGGCTCGGCCGCACACTTTACTTCATCTACAAGTTCGGCGAGCATCCCGAGGAGACGCTCGAGAGCGCCGACGCCGCCTTCCGCCGTACATTTGCGCTCAATCCCGACTTGGCGATGGCGCACAATCGGTACACCCCCACTGAGTGCGATATAGGCCGCGCCGCCGATGCGATGGTCCGGCTCCTGAAGCGCGTTCGCGAGCGCCGTCACGATGCCGAACTGTACGCCGGGCTGGGGCAGGCTGGCGGCCCAATGCCACACAACTCACTTTACGTACAAATAAGCCGTTGTGGAAGTCACTCCGCCGATAGTGCAAGTCATCGGTTGCCGTCCCGTCGCGATGCCCGCCGGCACATAAACATCTATCTGGTACAAGCCGACGGAATAAGGCGTCAGGCCGCTGAACAGTGGCGCGGCGGCCGCCTGGCCCCCGATCGTGATTGTGGGTGTGGCCATTGTGGTTGCCGGGGGATTGGCGGGCGCCCCGACGCCGTCCGCCGGCTGATTGGCAGTTGTGCAACTCGGGGCTCCGGCTGTGCAGTTCACCGGTCCCAGCCCGCTCAGGAACAACTGTACGAGCGAGCCGCGCGCCACGGGATTGTCCGCTGTAACGATGTTGTAGCTCTGGTCCTCCGCGGCCGCATCGTTCGAGCCGAGAGGATTCTGAAAGAAGCCCGGTGAGTACTCGGCCAGCGGCAGAAGGTATAACCCGCTGTATGTGTAATCGATAATCGACTTGACATACGCCGAAGGCTGGCCCGCCAGTTCCCACGGCACCTGAATGTTCAGTTGGCCGGGACTCACGAACCAAAAGCGGGCCGGCAAGCTGAGCGTCGACGTATCGAAGCTGAAAGCCACGTCGTCGAGGCCCAGCGGAAACGGCTGAGAGATGGACGAGCACTGCGGGCAAGTAGAGTAAGCCACGTCTGTCACGTCGGACAGATTGGTGCCAAAGACCGCGATCCAGGAGCCCGGCGCCACGGCCCGGCCGCCGACGTAACTAGCGGCATCCACGATGCCGTTAGCGTTGATGGCTGGCACGATGCGCGCGTTTCCGTCGAAGGGCATCGCCAGCCCATTGACGGTCGCGGTGAACTCCTGGGCGCCAGGAGTCGATCCCAGGACCACGGACGCCCCGGCAATTCCATTAACGTCCGTAGCGCTGTCCGTATAGTCCGCTCCCTGCAAGATACTCCCATTGCCCCCTGTTACGGACCATTGCACGGGATAGTTGGCTATGGGAGCTCCGTATTGGTCGATGACCTGGATCGCGACCAAGCCATAAGAGTAGGAGCACGCATTGACAACCGTGCCGCAGGAGTTATTCCACGGAATGTTTGCGCCGACCGGGCCATCAAACGATACGTAGCCTGGCGGCGTCTCGTCGAGCGGAATGATGTCGTAGGGCGTGTTATCGCTCACCACGAACGTGTAGGGAAGAGTAAGAGGCGTATTGGCGCCCGCGGCTGTGATCAGCCCTTCATAGCGGCCGGGTCCCGGCACGTTCCCGGAAAGACCGACGACCAGGGTAGCCCCGCTTGCGGCGGGTATTGCAAGAGTCGTGCTCGCCGCGCCGTTCACCTGCACCTGAGTCCCCGATAACCCGGGCGGCTGCGCGGCGCTTATGCTCAGGGTCACCGAACTTGTCCCGCTGTTGTAGACAGTCACCGCTTGCGCCGGAGGCAGCGCGGTGCTCAGCACGCCGAAGTAAACGGAGCTGCCAGGGCCCCCCTCCACCGATGGGACGAATTGCACCGTGGAATTCACGGCGTACTGCGTTTGCAGCAGTCCCGCTCCCACCGCCACGAGAGGCGCGGCAGCGGTGCCGTCGGTGGTCAGCAGCCCCGATGCGGAAGCGGTGTTGACCAGGGCGGACTTAATCTGTAGAGGAGTGAAACTGGGATTCGCTTGTATAACCAGCGCGGCGGCTCCGGAAAACATGGGAGTGGAAAAACTGGTACCATCGGCCGCCCCGTATTGATTGATGTTGAACAACTCGCCTTCCGGATCGTAGTTCTGGGTAGCCAGCAGGAAGTCGGTGGCGGCGGCCGCCGCGTCGGGCTTGACTGACACCCCGCCGAAGGCGGGCCCGAGCGAGGCGAAGCAGGCCACGGACTTCGGTATCAAAGCTTCCGTGGGAGGGGCGGCGAACGACGGATCGCACTTATCGTCGACATACTGAGTGGAGGCGGGCGACTGGAAGGGATTCGGATTCAGCGTCACGTTCGCTTTAGGGTTGGCATCGATATAGCTCTTCAGGTTCGAGCCATTGGTCTGACTGATCAGGAAGGCGGGAATCAACGCGGCCGTGCCCACGCTCCAAGGGGAGAGTCCTGTCCCGTTATCGGCGATAATCACGCCCAGCGCACCGGCGTTCTGGGCGTTCCCTACCTTCACGCTGAAGTCGCAATTGCCACGCAATACGATGACGAACTCGTTGGTCAGTGCCCCGGGGGATATGGGATCGCACAGCTCGCCGGCGCTGTCTCCGGCCTCGGTGACATCCACCGTCGGAGCAGTGACGGGCGATGCCGGTTCCGGCCCATCGAAGCTGGTCACGGCCGCCATTTCCTGGATGTCCGAGGGGACGCCGCTGCCCGGCACATCCACGCTTTGCGTGTAGGTCACGTCGTTCTGGATTCCGCCGGCGGCTATAACGGAAGGCGCATAGGCGGGAGTGGCAATCGTGACCAGAGTGGGAATGCTGGCCGAGTTGAAGTTGTACTGGTAGCCGATATTCGAATCGTTGCCGGCGGCGGCCACCACCACGATTTCGCCCTCTTCGATGGCTTCCTCGAGCTCAAACGCAAAGGGGTCGCACGGGCCGCCGCAACTCTCATCCAGGGGGCCGGTGAAGGGCAAATAACCGGACGACAGGTTGATGATGTCGACGCCATCGCCGACGGCATCTTCCGCGGCTTGCATCAGCGCTTCCCCAGAAGCGCCCCCGTTCACTTCATCGGAACCGAACACTTTGTAATTTCCCAGAAATGCCATGGGCGCGACGCCCGAAATTTGGATACCGTCAACCGTGGTGATTTGCCCGGCTATCACCGAGGCTACTCCAGTACCATGACCAACCAAATCCCGCGCGGTGTAATCGTCCGGACGGGATTGAGTGTCCGGATTGCTTGTGCCATTCTCGTCGGATACGGCGTCGTAACTGACGTAACTGCGGGCTACGATCACCTTGTTACTTGTAAAAGCGAGGTCGGCGGTGGTGTCGGCGATCGGATAGCCGGTTGGCGGCGTCAGGGATTGATTAAACGAGGGGTTAGTCTGATCGATGCCGGTATCGATGACGCCGATGAAGAGCCCGGCGCCTGCGTTACCCGCGCCGCCAATCCCGGAAGAGTTCCAAGCCGCCGCGACATTGCTGAGAGTGAGCTGGTCTTTCCGGCGATACCACCTCAGCGGGACCACGGACTTCACGCCGGGAAGATTCCGCAAGGCTGCCGCCTGCGCGGCCGATGCATGCACGAACAGGCCATTCATCAGGTGCTGGATGCCGCCAGTGACCCGAACATGCTGGCCTTCGATCTGCGCGCGCAGCCCGGCTTGCACGCTGCGCAAGTGCTGCCGGTAGGGCTCGGCGGCCGCGCGGGTGGTCCGAAACTTGCCGGGAAAGCGCTTCACCGCCGGCGGTTCGTTCAAGATCACCATCCATCGGTTGGAGGGCGGCGCCGCGCCTCTGGCCGAAGGCGCGCACAGCGCGGCTGCCATCAACAAAGAGGTGAGGAGTATCCGTTTGGTGAATGCCATTGTTAAGAATCCTTCAAGACAGGAGCCAGAAGTCAAAAGACAGAAGTCGGAGTCGCGGCCGGCGTTCGACCGGCCACGGATCGCCAAGTGTGTTAAGCGCATGTTAAGCAATATTCTAGGCAGCTATAGAGATCCTACCAAAAACCTAACAGACGCGAGCGCGGTCCAAACCGGTACACAAATGCACGGGTATGGGATCACACGAAGTGCGGTACGTTTTCACGCCGTCAGATCCCGCGCCAGAGCCGCGAGAAACTCCTGGCGGTGAGTCCGCAGGTAGAAGTGGCCGCCGGGAAACACGCGCACCGCAAACGTCCCGGTGGTCTCGACTGCCCATCCATCGAGATGCTCCCGGTGCACGTTAGGATCTTCCGCTCCGCCATAGGCGCGCAGCGGGCTATCGAGCGGCGGTTCCTCGGCATAGATGTAATTGCGGTAGATCGCGGCGTCCTCCCGCAGGGCCGGCAAGATCAGTTGCATGAGATTGGGATCGTCGAGCACCTCGCGCGGCGTGCCTTCGAGGCGGCGCAAGGCCTCCACAAATTCGGCGTCGCCGGGTTCGGGCGGCGGCACATGTCCCCGCCGGAACCGCGGCGCGCGCGCGCCCGAAGCCACCAGCATGCGCGGCAACGGCTGATTTCGCCGCCGCAGAAGCCGCGCCAGCTCGAACGCCACCACCGCGCCCATGCTGTGTCCGAAGAAGGCGAACGGCTCATGCAGATATGGCTGAATGGAATCGCATAGCGCCGCGGACAGTCCGGCCATATCGTTACTGCGCGGCGGGCGCAGCGGCACAACCGCCACCGAGCGCGGCAGCCGCTCGGCCCAACCCTGGAATGCCGCGGCTCCCCCGCCGGCATGCGGGAAGCAGAAGAGCCGCAGCGCGCCCGCGGGAACGCGGCCTGCGCCGGAGATCTTGCGCAGCCGCAACGCCAGCAGTTTGCGCCGGTCCGGGGAGAGCGAGCTGCGCTCGCCGTGGATGGTGGGTGGTGGCTGGTGGCTGGTGGTTTTGCCACCCACACCTTGTGGTATTCCTTCCAGCAACGCCTCGAACGGTCCCACGCTCAGGGTTTCAGCCTCGGCCAATGCGGCCTGGCGCGACGCCCGCGAAAGCCGGTCATAATGCGCGCGATCCGAAAGCAGCCGCGCTAGCGCCGCCTGCCACGGCCCGATAGCTTGCGCCGGCACGTCCGCCAGCGGCACCATCTGCTCATCGAGCTGCGACCGGTACCTTTCGATGGGCCGCACGGGAAGCAGATAATCCACGCCCAGCTTGGCCTCCGGGATGCCGCCGATATGGCTGGCAATCACCGGCACGCCCCGCAGCATGGCCTCCATCACAATCCGCGAGCGCGCCTCGGCCCACAACGAAGGGACCAACAGCACGCGCGTGCGGCGCAGGATGTCATCCACGTTATCCACGGGATCGAGCAGCGTCACGTTGGCGCGCTTCGCCAACGCCGCGCGGTCCTGCTGGGTCGTGCCCCAGGTGGGCACGCCCGCAAATCGCACCTGGGGCATGCGATCCGCCAGTTCCAAGAAGATCGAAATGCCCTTCACCGCGCACGGATTCACCAGCGTGACGAATTCGTTTTCAAACCGGCCCAGGTCCGGATAAGGCGGCGGGTCCAGTAACGAGATGGGGACATGCACGGCCGGGATGCCGCTCCACTTGCGGATGTAATCGGCGACATACCGGCTTACCCCCACCACCGCATCGGCCTGGCGCAGCACTTCGGTTTTGGCCGCGCTGGGGAAGGCGCAATCCGGGCCGAACGGCGCGGCCAGTGTGGCGCGCGCCAGGTAGACCGTGCGCGCGTCCGCCCGCACGGAAACTTCCAGCAGCAGTTGCGCGGGATCGTCGGTGGAAGTCAAGATCACCTGGGGCTCGAACGCCGCGATCTGCGCCGAAAAGTAAGCCCGCAAATGGGGATGATGCGTGACCACGTGGGCCTCCACCCCCGCGCGGCGAAACACCACCACGCCGCCTTCCGAGGCCAGCGGCGAAACCGCGCGCTCCGCCAGTTCGCGCAGATATTGGGCGTGCCCGGCGGCGCCAAAACGGGCGATGCGCGCCACCACGCGGCATGCGTGGCCGCGTGCGGCCAGCGCTTCCAGCAGCAAACGGTTGGAACGGTCGCCGCCGCCATACGCCGGATAGTAGAGCGCGTTTTGCGCCAGCAGGATACGCATTCAGTGCTTTCGGCTGCGAGCCATGCGCAACAGCAGGGCCCTCTTCTCGGGTGACAGGTTCGCCAGCGAAGGACGCTCCGGCATAGCCTCGCCCGGCTGCAGCGATTGCAGAAATTTCAGCATGCTGCCGGCATCCAGGCCGCCGGTGAAACGCAGCGCGGCTTCCCGCGAATCCGCCGAAACCCGCTGGTATAGCGCGCGATCGGTCAGCAGCGCGCGCAACGCTTCCTCCCACGGACGCAGGTCCACCGGCCCAATCACCGGCTGCGGCAGGGAGTGCTCGTCGAAGACCGGCGCATACCGCTCGATGGCGGGCGCGTGCGCCACGAACGGCGTTCCCATCTTGGCTTCCACCAGGCCGCCGGCATCGCTCGAGATCACGGGGATGCCGTGCAACATGGCTTCCATCACGGTCAGGCCAAACCCTTCGTACCAGAGCGACGGCATCAACAGGATGCGCGTGCGGCCCAGAAATTCCGCGATGTGGCGGCAGTTCGGCAGCATGGCGATGTTGGCATGCGCGGCCAGCTTCGCGCGGTCGGCGGCGGTGGTGCCCCATCCGGGCAAGACGCCAAAGCCGTAGGCGGGAAAGCGCTCCGCCAGCGCCATGAAAATCGAGACGCCCTTGACCGCGCACGGATTGACCATGGTCACCAGGCCCGTATCGAACGAGGCCAGATTCGGAAACGGTCCGCTGCCGTAGATCGGCGGATGGATCACCACGGCTTCGCGTGCGGCGTGCTGCCGTATATACGCGGCGGTCTGCAGCCCGATGGCTACTACGCCGGCCGCGCGCTTCACCAGCTCCGCGGCGCCCGGATCGGGGTTCCAACTGGCCGGCCCGAACGGGAAAAACTGCGGCGTGTGGGCCAGATAAACCACGCGCCCGGGCGCCGCGTCGTGCGCTTCGCGGAGCAACGCATGCCCCAAATCTTCCGACGAAACCAGCACCCAATCCGGCTCAAATTCGCGGATCTGGCGGCGCAGCTCGGGCGCTTGGCGGGAGTGCTCCGCGACTTCATAAACCTGTACGCCGCGCTCCAGGAGCGTTTGCCGGTCCAACCCTTCCTGGGCCATCTGCGCGCGCTTCGCTTCGCCTTCGGCCAGCGCGGCCGCCACTACGCGGCATGCGTGGCCCCGCGCCGCCATGTACTCCAGCCACAGCAGGTTGCTGCGCGTCGCGCCTCCCCGGGGCGGCACGTAGGATGCGTTGGCGGTCAGCAGAATCCGCATCGCTCAGTACGGCGCTTCCTCGCTTTCCTTGGCCAGCAGCTCGCGCACTTCCTCGTCGCTGAGGCTTTCCACTTCGGCCAACATAGCGGCATACCGATCCGCTCCCGCCATCTCGATTTCGCGCAGCTCGATTGCCTTGGCCAGTTCCGCCACGGTGAAATCCGCGCCATACACCACTTCGAGTGACAGCTCGATGCCGAGTTCTTCCTTCAGGCGCGAGAGCAATTGCACGGCCAGCAGGGAATGTCCGCCCAGATCGAAGAAGTTATCGTGAACACCCACCGGTTGCGCGTTGAGCATCCCGGACCAGATGCGGCACAAGCGCCGCTCCAGGTCCGAGCGCGGCGGCTCTGGCGGAGCGGGCGTTAAGCGGCGCGCTACGTCCGCCGCACCTTCCATCTGCTCCATCTGCATCATGATCTGTTCGACGCTGCGCGACTCATTGGCAATCCGCGCATACGGAATGGCCTCGCGGCCAGCAGTGGAGGGCTGCGGCGCGGGAGCGGCCGCCTGCCGCGGCACAATCGACGGTTGATACCGAATCCCCGCCGCGAACTCCGCCGGAAACCGGAACAGCAGCGCTTCGCCGCGCACGCTCTGGAATTGCAGGCCGGCATTTTCCAGAAATAGCAGCGCCGGCCGGTTCCGCTGGCTGCGCACATAACGGGCCTCCACGGCGGCCAGCCCGCGCTGCTGCGCGATCCGGCCGAGAGCCGCGAGCATGCGGTGCTCCACGCCGCGGCCCAGCGCGCGGCAACTCAACAAGAAAGTGTCGATCGAGATGGCGTCCAAGCCGCCGCGGAAAATCATGGCGCCCGCCAGGCCGTAGCTGCCGAAGCGGTCGCTCACGTGCACGGTCAGGCATTCGGCTTTGCCCGATTCGAGCAGCGCCTGAATGTCGCTCTCGGAGCGCCGCACGGTGGTGAAGTTCATCTGGTTGGTGCGCTGGGTCAACTGCGCGACGCGCGCCAGATCCTTCGGCGACATGGGCGCGATGCGCACTTCAAGCTGCAGGTTCCGGAGAAAATCTTCCAGGCTGGCCGCCTGCTTTTCCGCGCGCTGGCGGTCGAGTTCCTGCGCGTACATCGCGGGACGCGCGCGATCCTCTTCGGTCACCCGCTGCCGGTCGAAAGCCCACACGTGCCGCAGAAAGTCGGGGATCTCCTCGTCGTGCGGCGGCAGCGCCAGGGCCAGAACTTGCGGATACGCCGCCTCCACCTCGCGGCACTCGCGGGGGTTGTCGTCCACCAGGATGAAGCTGTCGAGGCCCAATTCCAGTTCTTCGGCCAGCGCCGCCAGGTTCGCCGGCTTCGACAGCCAGTTGATGCGCCACGCCGCGAAATGGTCCATGCGCAGCGCCATTTCGGGATGCAGCCGGAAAGTATCCAGCACGTCTTCCACGTTGTTCTTGCTGCACAGGGTCAGCAGCATGCCCTGCGCGTGCTGCGCCAGCATGAACTCCTGCAGGGCCCGGCGCGGCGCATCCAGCACGACGCCTTCCGGGCCGTCCTCGCCGCAGATACCGCGCCACAGCGTATCGTCGCAATCGAGCGCGATGACTTTGAATGGCGGCGTGCGCAGCGCGTGGATCTTGCGCGCGACCATCGTGCCCAGCGCCGCGAAATACGCCGCGGTGTAGGGGATGTGGCCCAGCTTATCGCCCAGCGGGTCGTGCGGCTGCGCCACCGGATACAGAGCGTCGATATCGCGCGGCGTCACCAGGTGGACGGTGCCGATCTCAGCCGCGGCCGCAACGACGAGGTCCTCCATACGGCTTTGGAATCCGGCGGCGAAGGCGGGCGATGCCGGACAGATGCACACTATCAGCGGCGCGGCGAAGGACTGCGCGGCCACCGTCAGGCTGGCGGCGAAATGTTGGACATCGGCTTCCAGGCGCGCCAGATCTGGAGCCGCGCCATTTTGCGCATGCGCCCAATCTTCGAACCGCACCAGCACCACGTTGATGCCATCGTGATTGGACGCCAGCACGCCGGCCGGATCCAGCAGGAGCTGGAACACCTGGTTGTACGGCGCGATCCGGATGCGATAGTCGAAACCGAGTTCGCGCATCCAGAAGGTGAGCGTCTGTTCGATAGCGTCTGCGGTGAAGGTGGCGCTGATAACGATGGAAGGGCCCGGCATCGGATTCACCACCATTATAGGGGGAGGCTGCCAAGGGCGACATCGCCGAGGCTGAGGCCGGGCTACGATAATGGATGGGGTATCTCCGTTCGGAGACGAACCACCTAATTGACGGCGATCAGTACGCTCGCGGAGCGGCGAGGATCGGAAGGCTGGTTAACCTCCGAGTGCTGCGTTTCAAACGCGATCGAACAATAGGTGCAGCCCTCGCAGGATAGCATCGACTTTGACGACCGATAGCCGCCCTACCCGCTCTGACAACTCCGACTTGTCCACGGTCACGACCTGAGATACATTGACCACGCTGGGCCTCTGCAGGTTGCCCTCGCCTCGATCCAGCAAAACGTTACCCGGCGCCTCGGCGCGCGCCAGGTTCGACGTGACCAGGCACACCACCGAGGTCATGATGCGGCTCCGGTTGAATAGATCGCTCTGCACGACGACGCAGGGATGCCGCTCCGCGGGCGCGGACCCCACGGTGTTGCCGAAATCCATCCAGTAGACTTCGCCCTGGCGAATCATGCCCGCCAGCTTTCAGAAATCGTCCTTCGGAATCGCCGCTTCATTCCCGCAACTGTGCGCCGTTCCTCCGGGCTGGGCTCAGCGGCGTAGACCTTGTTTAGTTGGCCCAGGATTTCCTGGTTTCGCCGCTTGCGAAGGTAGGCTTGGAGCGCGATGGAGAACAGGCGGCTGCGGCTGACTCCCATTTGTCGCGCAGTGCGGTCCGCTTGGAGCAGGAGGTCGTCTTCCAGGGAAATGGCAGTCTTCATGGTACGCATCTTAGTTATACCAGAATGCATACCGAAAATCCCGGCGGCACTCGGATCTCGGGAGGGGAATTCTACGACGCTCTCGGCGGGCGGAGCTGCGGGGATGGCGCGCCCGAGCCCCTTGTCAACGACAATAACCCTGAATGAGGGGTGGTGGCGCTACGGGACCACCACCACCTTGCCAAACTGCTCCTTCGCCTCCAACCGCTCATGCGCCGCGCGGATTTCCGACAGCGGATAAACCCGGTCGATCACCGGCTTTAACTGGCCGCGAAAGACGAACTGCAACACCCGGTGCAGCTCGCCCATGGTCCCCATGAACGATCCCAGCAGCGAAAGCTGGCGGCTGAACAGGAAGCGCAGATCGATCTTGGCGTCGAAACCGGTCGTCGCGCCGCAGGTGACCAGACGGCCCGCGGGAGCCAGCGATTCCACGCTCTTCTGCCACGTCGCCGTGCCCACATGCTCGATGGCCACATCTACGCCGCGCTTGGCGGTTATTTTGCGCACTTCGGCCGATATGTCCTGTAGGTAATGATCGATTACGTGATCCGCGCCCAGTTCACGCGCCTTGGCCAGCTTGGCTTCCCCGCCCGCCGTGGCGATTACGCGGCAATGGAACAGCTTCGCAATTTGGATGGCGGCCGATCCCACGCCGCTCGAAGCCGCCAGCACCAGCACGTCTTCGCCGGGCTGCAGATTGGCGCGCGCCATCAGCATGTGCCACGCGGTCAGAAACACCAGCGGCACGGCGGCAGCCTGTTCGAAGCCCATGTCGTCCGGAATTTGGATGGCGCTGTATTCCGGCGCAGCCAGATATTCGGCATCCCCGCCATCCACGCGATAGCCGAACATGGTGTAGCGGCGGCACAGATTGTCCTGGCCGGAAACGCACTGCGCGCACTGCCGGCAGCTCAATCCGGGCGAGAGCAGCACGCGCCAGCCGGGCTTCACGCGCTCGCACAATTCGCCGACGCGCACCACTTCGCCCGCGATGTCGCTGCCCAGCACGTGCGGCATGTCGAACTGCATGCCGGGGATTCCGGCGCGCACGAAAAGATCCAGATGATTGAGCGCGCAGGCGCGTACTCGCAGCAGGATTTCATTGGCTTTGATGCGGGGCTCGGGAGCGTCCTCGTAGACCAGCACTTCCGGGCCGCCATGTTGGTGGATGCGTGCGACTTTCATCCAGTCCAGCGTATCAACTGCGGCGGCATGCTGGTATGCTGAAGTTTCTCGGGAGGCGAGTATCGTAAAATTCTGCGTGCTGGCCAGCGGCAGCTCCGGCAATTGCGCGCTGCTGGCGACCGATCGCACACGCATTCTGGTGGATGCCGGCCTGAGCTTCAAGGCTTTGGTCCGCCGCCTCGAATCCGTCGGCGAGCAGGTCGACGCGCTGAATGCGGTGCTGGTCACGCACGAGCATTCCGATCACGTCTCCGGCCTGGCGCGGCTGGCCCGCCGCCTCGGGATTCCGGTGTACATCAGCAAGCTCACCGCGCCGGCCATCGACTGGGGCGAAATCCGGCCGCCGCTCGAATGTTTTCAAGCCGGCGCCAGCTTCACGGTGGGCGACATCGAAGTGGAAAGCTTCGGCATCCCGCACGACGCCATCGATCCGGTGGGTTTCTGTTTGCACGCCGAGGGCATCAAGATCGCCGTGGCCACCGATCTCGGCTACCTCACCGAGTCCGTCAAATTCCATCTGCGGCGATCGCACCTGATGCTGCTGGAAGCCAATCACGATCTGGAGATGCTGAAGGTCGGCCCGTATCCGTGGTCCGTGAAGCAGCGCGTGATGAGCCGCGTCGGCCATCTTTCGAACGACACTATGAGCGACTTCCTGTTGGGCGATTTCGACGGTTTCCCGGCGCGGCTGGTGCTGGGGCACCTCAGCGAGCACAACAATCATCCGGAGATCGTACGGCTGATGGCCATGCAAGCGCTGCAGCGCCGCGGTCTTTCGACGCCGCTCGAAATTGCCAGCCAGTCGCGCCCCACGGAGGTATTCCGGCTTTGATCGCGCGTTATACGCGGCCGGAAATGGGCCGCATCTGGACGGATGAAAACAAGTTCCAGCAGTGGCTGGAAGTGGAATTGGCCGCCTCCGAGGCGCTGGCGGAAATGGGCGTAGTGCCGCCGGAAGCGGCGCGCGCGCTGCGGGCATATGCCAGCTTCGATACCGCCCGCATCCTGCAGATCGAGAAGGAAGTGAAGCACGATGTAATCGCCTTCACCACGGCGGTGGCCGAGAGCCTGCAAGCCGCCGGGCACGCGGATGCGTCGCGCTGGCTGCATTACGGACTCACCTCCAACGACGTGGTGGATACCGCGCAGGCCTTGCAGATCCGGCAGGCTTGCGGGATTCTGACGGCCGGCCTGGAGCGTCTGCGAGCCGTGCTGAAGCGCCGCGCCTTCGAGTTCAAGGACACCGTGCAGATCGGGCGCACGCACGGGGTACACGCCGAGCCCATCACTTTCGGGCTGAAGCTGGCCATCTGGTATGGCGAAGCGGGGCGCAATCTGGCGCGGCTGCGGATCGCGGCCGAAGATCTGCGCGTGGGCAAAATCTCGGGCGCGGTAGGCACTTTCGCGCATATCGGCCCGGAAGCCGAGGAGCGCATCTGCGCGCGGCTGGACCTGAAGCCCGCGCCGGCCGCTTCGCAGGTGATTCAGCGCGACCGGCACGCCGCGCTGATCGCCACGCTGGCGCTGGCCACGGCATTATGCGAGAAGATCGCGCTGGAGGTGCGGCATTTGCAGCGCACCGAGGTGCGGGAGGCCGAAGAGTACTTCGCGCGCGGGCAAAAGGGCAGCTCAGCCATGCCGCACAAGCGCAATCCGGTAACCTGCGAGCAGATCTGCGGCCTGGCGCGGGTGGTGCGCGCCAACGTGCAGGCGGCTTTCGAAGATGTGGCGCTGTGGCACGAGCGGGATATTTCGCATTCCTCCGTCGAGCGGATCATCCTGCCCGATTCCACCATCCTCACCGACTACCTGCTGGAAAAAACCACCAAACTAGTGGATCGGCTCCTGGTCTATCCGGAGCGCATGCGGCGCAACCTGGAGATGACCCGCGGGCTGGTCTTTTCGGGGCAATTGCTGCTGGATCTGGCGGCCGCCGGGATGTTGCGGGAAACGGCGTACCGAATCGTACAGGACCATGCCATGCACGCCTGGGAGCAGGAATCGGACTTTCGGGCCGCAATTGAGGCCGATCCGGAGATCCGGGCCGTCCTCGACCCCGGCCAGATCGCCGAAAGCTTCTCGCTGGCGCGCCAATTGCGCAACATCGATGCAATATTCCGCCGTGTTTTCAGCTAGTTAGCACAGAATTCGGCATTTCCGGCCCGCCTGCATTTTTTGCGTGAAATGTTTTGGCTTTTCGGGTAAAGTAGAGCTTACAGCCATGCCGAAAAGCCTGGAACTGGCGCGCGTGTTGGTGGTGGACGATGAAGTTTCGTCCAGACTGACCCTGCGCACCCTCCTCGAAGCCGGCGGCTATAGCGTGGACGTGGCGGGAACCGCCGCGGAGGCCTTCTCGAAGCTGGACGAGGGCCAATACGAGCTGGTCCTGAGCGAGGCGGAAGTGGATTCGCCGCAAGCCGGTTTGCGCGTACTATCGTACGCCCGGGTGATGCCATATCAGCCGGCTACGGCCTTGGTGACGGCCTATAGGGAAGCCAAAGCCTCGCGCTATCCGGTAGGCGATGAGCAGCAGGTTTCCGTCAACGCGGAGAACGTTTCCGCGTTGCTTGGCCAGGTGGCCGACCTGATCGGCATGCGGGCGCATCGCCGCGCCCATCGGACCGCATAACTGTTTGTGCGGCAGAGCTCCAGGTCTTTACGCGGCACGCACGAGTACCTGCGCTACAGCGCGCCCACTTCTCTTTCCAACTCGTCCAAGCCTCCGGCGAAGAAGTGATCCTGCGCCTCCACCCAAATCAGCCGCTTGGGCTCGGCCACTTGGGCATACAACGCTTCCATCTCCGGCGGCGGCCCGTACTCGTCGTGAGTGCTCTGGATGAAGACCTTGGGCACGGTGCAGTGCGCCAGCACGCCCACCGGGTCGCGTTTAGCGGGGAAGCCCAGCGCGATCAGCCGTTCAGCGTCCGGCAAGCCGCATCCCAGGCTCAGGACCACTCGGGAGCCGAAGGAAAACCCCGCCAGGGTATAGGGCAGGCCCGGATAGCGGCGGCGCAGCCAGTCGAGCGCCGCGCGCGCATCCTCGATCTCGCCAACCCCCAAATCGTGGCGGCCCCCGCTTTTCCCCACACCCCGGAAATTGAAACGCAGCACCACGTACCCCGAGGTCCGTAAGGCCCGCGCCACCCGATGGACCACCTTGTTGTGCATGCTGCCGCCAAACAACGGATGGGGGTGGCAGACCAGCGCCGCCGCGCGCGGGCCGGTATCCTCCGGCGCTTCCAGAAGAGCTTCGAGCTTACCCGCGGGGCCATCCAGCAGGTGCGTTTCGATGCTGCGCGGCATAGGAATCAAGGCTGGTTGGGTGCGGTGTGGTCCCGCAGCCAAGCGGCGTAACCCGTTTCATCGAGCGTATGGTCGGCGAGCGACAGCATGGCGGCGATCACTTCGGCCTGTTCGGCCAGGATGGTGCAGCCGTTCTCGTAAAGGAAAACGAATCCGGTCAGGAAGGCGGTCCGTTTGTTGCCGTCTATGAAACCGTGGTTCTGGCACAATCCAGCGGTGTAAGCCGCCGCCAGATCCCAAAGGTCCGGTTCCCCGTAGGCAAGGAGGTTTCGCGGTCTGGCAAGCGCCGACTCGATGGCGCCTGGGTCGCGGATTCCGGGTGAGCCTCCGAATTCGACCAAGCTATCGCCGTGAAAGCGTGTCACGGCCGCCGGTTCCACCCATACCGGTTCGGTCAACGAGCCAACTCGCGCATGGCGGGAGCATAGCGGTGCATCGCTTCGCGGGCGATGCCGACTTGGCGCGCGATCTCTTCGCGCTCGTCGGGAGAGCCATCGACGTAGTCCTGCAGCATGGCTTGAACCTTCGCCTGGAAATTCGTGCCATCAGCCAACAGCCTGGCCCTCAGCCGGCGATGAAAACTCTCGCTCAGCCGAATGGTTAACGTTTTCGATTCTTCAATCCTCGCGGTCTTGGTCCCAGTCATCATGTCTTTAGCTTGACACATTGACTGATTGAAGTCAATATGTCAAATTGTCCGGTAATTGGTGAACTGCACGTCGATGCCGAATTCATTGTCGCGCAGCAACTTGATGACGCTTTGCAAGGTGTCGCGATCCCGGCTGCTGACGCGCACCAGGTCGCCTTGGATGGCGGCCTGCACCTTTAGTTTGCTGTCCTTGATCTTGCGCACGATCTCGCGCGCCTTCTCGATGGGAATGCCCTGTTGCAGCGAGATCTCCTGCTTTACCGAGGAGCCGGCCGCGGGAATGAGCGTCCCATAGGTCAACCCCTTCAGGGGCACCTTGCGCTTCACCAGCTTGCCTTCCAGCACCTCGATCACGGCTTTCAGCTTGTACTCGTCCGCGCTGGCCAAGAGGATCTTGTGGTCCTTCTCGTTCAGCTCGATGGAGGACTTGGAGTCCTTCAGGTCGTAACGCTGCTGGATCTCTTTCATGGCTTGCTGGATGGCATTACTCACCTCCGGCAACTCGATCTTGGAGACGACGTCGAAACTGTTATCGGGCATAGAGTTTATCGGGCGCTGAGGGCGATCAGCACCTTTTCGGTAATCTCTTCTATGATACCCGGTAAGGAGGCGTCCAAAGCCACCGTTACGGCCGCCCGCACGCGCTCCGGATCGATTAGGGCCACGACCGGCGTCTTGGGCGCGGGCCGCTTACCGGTGGCGGAGGGCGCCGCCGCGGCGTGGAGCGGACCGGATCCGCGTTCTTTCACGGCCATCTCCAATAGCGGCTTCACAGTGCCCAGCAGCACGGAGGCCTGGAACGGCTTTTGTACGACGCCGTCGGCCTGCGCGCGGCGCGCTTCGGCTTCATCGATGGGGTCCTTTACGCCGGCGGCCAGGACCACCCGGACATGCTTGTGACGCGGGCTGAGCTTCACGTACTGGCAGATTTCATAGCCCGTGCGGTGCGGCATGGTCACGCTGGCCAGCACCAGATCGGGATCCACATCCTCCAGGCGCAGCAACGCGGAGTCGCCATCGCTGACCGTGACCACCTCAAAGCCCTCCTCGCTGAGAATCTGCTCGCCCATGCGTTGGGCGTGGGGGCTGTCGTCGGCGAGTAAAATGCGCGTCATTTCTCCTGCGGCGGCGTCTGCGCCGATGGCGACGCCTGGGGCGCTGTCTGGGGCTGGGGCTGAGCCGGCTGACCGGGCGCCTTCTTGGCTGCCTTGGCCGCCTTGTCCGCGGCTTTCTTGTCTTTCTTGACCTTCTCCAGAGCTTTCTTCATGACCATCTTCTTGTCCTTCTCGGTCAACGGATGGTTGGTGGCGAAAGGCTGCTGCGGAGCCACTGGCGCTGCGTCCGCCGGCTTGGCGGGCAGTTCCGCAGCCGGTGTGGAAGGGGCCGCCGCGGCTGCGCCAGGCGGGTTTGCCCGCGCATCGGGCCTGGTATCCAGTTCTTTCGTATCGTTGGTAAGGCCGATGGCGACGTTCGATTCGGTGCCTGGCGTTCCGGTTGCGCCCGGAGCCGCCGCGGCGCCGGCGCTCTGCGGCACGCTAACCGGAATCCCCGGGCGCAGAATGGTCATGGACGGGGTTCCGCCCTTGGCCGCCAAACTGGTATCCGGGTTCCTCTTGAAGCCGTCGATAAAGCGGTTCATGCGGCTCGCGGAACTCCGGTTTTCCAACTCGTACTTCATGCGCGCATAGGCCACCGGATCGGCCTCCGGCACGGGACGTTTCATGGCCTCCAGTTTCTGCTTGGCCGCCGCGGCGTGCGCGCTCAGCGGATAATCCTTCACGATGCGCGTATAGGCGGTAGCGGACCTGTCTTCGAACCGGTCGCCCATCCGATCGTAGGAATCGCCGAGCATCCACAGAGCTTCGTCCGCCTGGCTGAACAGGGGATATTGGTCCACCATGGTGGTCAAGCGATTGGCCGCGGCCGGCATGGCGCCCTTGTGGTGGTAGAAGACGGCGGCGGCATACTCGTGGGCCGCCAAGACTTCCTGCACGTTGCGCAGCTTCTGCTGGGTCTCCGGCGCGAACTTGCTATTGGGATACTGCAACAGCAACTGGCGGCATTCGTCCTCGGCGCGCACGGCGTGGATGGGATCGCGATCCGCCTTGTCCATCTGTTTGTAATGGATATCGCAAACCCGTTCCTGGGCCTCGGCGGATTCCTCCATGTTGGGGTAGAACAATTCGAAGTCCTTGTATTCGGCTTCGGCCTGCGCCAAGCCATGCGCGCCGCCTTCCCGGAACCAACTGTCGGCGATGGCCAGCTTGGCCTTGGCCAAGAACTCGCTGCTGTCGTAGGTGTTGATGAGCGTCTGCAGGGTCAGCCGCGCGATCTCATAGCGGCTGTGCTCGATATCGTTGATGGCCCGGTCGAACAGCACCTTATCGGGCTGTTCGGTGTTCTTGGCGATGGGGTCCGCGTATTTGTGGCGGCGGATACCGCAGGAACTCAGGAGGCCCGCCAGCGCGGCTACCGCAATCAGGTTATGAAGAATGCGTGGATACATCGTTGTGCTCGTGCCAATCCTTATTTTTCGCTTCAAACTAGAATAGCAATTGCATCGCCAGCGTGGGGAGTGCCTGAACTGCCCGAAGCCGCACGGCGGTGGCGGCCTCCGGGGGCATTCAACAGCGGACGGCATGCGCCTGCATGGCCGCCTGGCGCAACTCGGCTACCGCGGCGGCCGGGTCCGGGGTGTGAAATACCGAAGACCCTGTGACGATCCAGTCACAGCCTGCCCGCACCACATCGCCGATGTTTTCCTTGGTGATGCCGCCATCGATTTCGATGGGGAACGCCAGCCGGCGCTCACGCCGGATGGCATCCAGCCGCCGTACCTTGTCGAGGGCATACGGGATAAACCGCTGGCCGCCGAATCCCGGGTTGACGCTCATCACCAACACGTAATCCGCCAGCCCCAGCACGTCTTCGAGCGTGGCAACCGGAGTCGCCGGGTTGATGACCACGCCGGCGCGCGCCCCCGCCCGCTGAATCTCGCGCAGCGTGCCGTCCAAATGTTTGCAGGCTTCCTGATGCACGCTCACCTGATCGGCGCCCGCGTCGATGAAGATGGGCGCGTATTTGTCGGGATCGGCGATCATCAGGTGAACGTCCAGCGTGAGGCGCGTAACTTTGCGAATGGAAGCCACCACCGGCGGCCCGATCGTCAGGTTCGGCACAAAGTGGCCGTCCATGACGTCCAGATGCAGCATGGTGGCGCCGCCCTGCTCGACCCGGGCGATCTGCTCTCCCAAGCGGGCGAAATCCGCGGCCAGAATTGACGGAAGGATCTCAATCATTTGCGGGATTGTCCGATTCTACCATTCTTGTGGGCAGCAGCCAATGCTTGGCCGGCGCCAGGGAGTAGACTGGTGACATGTTCACGGGCGCGCACGTTCTTCTATACAGCAACGATCCGGAAGCGGATCGGGCATTCCTCCGCGACGTGCTCCAGTTTCCCTCGGTGGACGCCGGGCATGGCTGGCTCATCTTCAAATTGCCCCCGGCGGAAGCCGCTCTGCACCCGACGGACGGCGATAGTCCGCAATTCCACGCGGAGCTCTACTTGATGTGCGAAGATCTGCAGGCCTTAATCGAATCGCTGGCGGCTAAGAACGTCAGGTGCACTGTGATCGACAAGGTGCGCTGGGGGATCAAAACCACGATTCGTTTGCCCAGCGGCGGCGCGATCGGGTTGTATCAGCCCACGCATCCCACCGCGCTTGCGCTGTGAGGCCGCACCGGCGCCAAGCCAATGCGGCATTCGACTAGAATAGAAGCGATGCGACCCGCCGCGCTCGTGCTTTCCGCCTCTCTGGCCGCCGCCTGCCTGGCCCAAAGTTCCCCACCCGCCGGCGTTCGCGGCACGCTGCTGCAGCGCCCCGGGAAACCGCCTGCCGTCGAGACCGCCGACGCCACATCATTTCCCTGGATGGCGACGAACCCACCAAGGGCGTGCTCAACGATAAGCGCCTGGCCGGCTTCGACCTGGAAGCCAAGGGCCGCTTCACCGGCCCCGTCCATAAGGATGGCCACGTGAAGGTAATCACTTACTGGTGCGACGTCTGCTCCATCCGCACCTATACGCCCGGACCGTGCCGGTGCGGCCAGAAGGAACCGCTGCTGGATCTCCGCGATCCGGACGAGGATCGATAAATGCGCCTGTTCGCCGCATGGCTCTTTCCGCTTATGTGCATCGCCGCCAATTATTCCGCGCAGAAGGCCGTCGTGGACGGCATCGAAGTGGTGCGCCTGGCCGATGCCGCGCGCCGCGCCGAAGTGGCCATCGCGCCATCCCTGGGCAACCTGGCTTACGAGTTCCAGGTGAACGGCAAGAATGTGTTCTGGCTGCCCTACAAAACTTTGGCCGAAATGCAGGCCAAGCCCGAATTCGGCGGCATTCCGTTCCTGGCGCCTTGGGCCAACCGCCTGAGCGGGGACGCGTTCTTTGCCAATGGCGAAAAATTCCTGCTCAACCCCGATTTGGGTAACATCCGCCGCGACCAGAATCAGAAGCCTATTCATGGCCTGCTCAATTTTTCGCCGGACTGGAAGGTTACTGCGATCGCCGCCGATTCCGATTCGGCCAGCGTAACCAGCCGCCTGGAATTTTGGAAGCATCCCGAGTTGATGGCGCAGTTTCCGTTCGCGCACACCATCGAGATCGCCTATCGCTTGCACGACGGCGTGCTGGAAGTCCGCACCACCATCGAGAATCTCTCCGCCGCCCCCATGCCGGTAGGCATCGGGTTCCATCCCTACTTCCAGCTTCACGACGCGCCCCGCGACCAGTGGAAGGTACACTTGGCGGCGCGCGATCACCTGATGCTCTCGAAAATGTTCATCCCCACCGGCGAGCGCAAGCCGCTGGAATTCCCGGATCCATTGCCGCTGGCGGGCGTGGCGCTCGACGATGTGTTCGGGGCGCTGGTGCGGGATGGCTCCGAACGCGCTACCTTCTCCGTGGAAGGCGCGCGTGAAAAGATTTCCGTGATCTATGGGCCGAAATACACGGTGGCGGTGGTTTATGCCCCGGCCGGCCGCCAGTTCATCTGCTTCGAACCCATGTCCGCCATTACAGACGGTTTCAACCTGGCGCACGCCGGCTTGTACAAGGAATTGCAGAGCATCCCGCCGGGCGGCGCATGGCGCGAGAGCTTTTGGATCGCTCCCAGCGGATTTTGACCGCAGCCCCTCAAGGATGTTCTGGGTCTAACACCGAGAATCCTTCCAGCGCCGCGACCTCGCACAGGGCCGCGTCCGCGGCGACGAAGTGGTCGATCGGACCCTGGCTCCTCAACCCCAGCGCGACGGCTAACTGAACCGCGTCGAGCGTGCGTAGGGGTTTATCGAAGGCGTAGTGTTCGATCAAGCGCTCAGCCGACGTGAATTCCGATTCGTGCACGGCGAATACCTGAAACTTCCGCGAGACGACATCCTCCTGGAATTGGCGCAGCAACAAACTCACGTCTTCCCGGGTGACGACCTGCGTTCGTACCTTGATAGCGAACACGGATCGCAATTCAACAACAGTTAGCCGTGAAATCCGGACCTGAGCACCGCGGGCCTGGACGATCTCGACGACTTTGGATGTTCCAACCTCAGGGTGGTAAAGCTTGGCCAGTGCACTGGTGTCGAAAAAGTAGGCCGCCAAACTCAGCGCTCCTTGCGCTCAGCGATGAAATCCGCCGTCATCGAGCCGGGGATCTTGGAAAGCCGGCGTCGCACTTCTTCTATTCCAGGTGCTGGCCCGGCAGTCAACAGCTCTTTCTCGAGATTTTCGAGGTATGCAATATCGAGATGCGGAGAACCGGGCGCTTGTGCAGCCTGGATCACGGTAACCGAAACATGCTCGTTCTCCGCTAGATCCAGCGGTTGTAACGGCTTGAGAACTCCATTTTCGTACACGGCATCAACCCGCATTCCCATGGCACTATTGTACGCGTTCCGCGACGGGGCGGTGGTTGCGCCGCATCGTTTGATCGTATGTATGATGCCCTGCCACGGCGCGCGCCAAACTCCGGAAAGTTGGGCAGCCTGAACTCGGGGCGGAGGTCTTGTTTGCGCTCTGGCCCTCGTCACTGAATCCGCTGCTGAAAGAAGGCTTCCAACTGCCGGGTCCCGTGCACGACGGCAATGATCTGTATCGGCGTTTTTTCCCAACAGTAGGCGATCACGTATGCGTAAACCGTCCAGAAACGATAGCGCGAGTCAGCCAAGTCTTCCCGGCGGTGGCCCATACCCGGCGTCTGGCCCAAGCGCGTGAACGCATCATCGAGCCGCGCTAGTACTTGGTCGGCGGCATCGATGTTGTCTTCGGCGATATAATTCCAGATCTCGAGGAGGTCCGCCCGCGCCTCTGACGTAAGGACGAAGCGCCGCCGGCGGCTCATTTTCCGCCCGCGCGGCGCCGGGCGCTCAACTGCCGGATCTCCTCAAATACGGCGTCTCCGTCCAACAACTCGCCGCGGCCGGCCTGCTCGACGCCGCGCAAGATCTTGGCGCGGAGTTCTTTCAGGGCGGCCTCGCGCGCCTGTTCGCGTTCTTCGAGCAGCCGCAGGCCCTCGCGCACTACTTCGCTAGCGGTCTGGTACCGGCCGGACGCCACGCGGGACTGGACGAACTGTTCCAGTTCCGGGGTGAGCGATACGTTCATGCTGGTGCGGATCGGCATACCCAATCAATGCCACATCCGGCGCATCTGTGTCAATTTGTGTTACAAGTAGGCCGCGCTATCGGCTGCCCACCAGCCACCACACACCAACAACCAGGCGCGCCGCCCGCTTTAGCGCCCCGCCCCCACGGCCGTCTCCCGCGCGGGCGCCATGAACTCCAGCAGCGCCCGCTTGATTTCCGGCGGAATGCCGAAACGCTCGATCTCATTCAAGTCGCCGGCGGCGTACTTCACGGCGTCGCCATGCATGGCGATCGCGATAAACAGGTGCCGTGTCACTTCGTGGAACAGCCCGCGCGGTTCCTGCTTCTCCGCTTGAAAAGTAAGCGCCCGGACCGGCCTCTCATCGTCCGCCAGACTAGTCTCGTACGCCATCGCCACTTCGGTCGAGATGCGTTTCTCGTAATCGGCTTGGATGCGCCGCGCTCTGTCCCTCCAGGAAACTTCCTGGTAGACCAGCGCGGCGATCGCGAACAGCAACAGTATTTCCAGGGGCGTCATGTTCGCTCCTCACCCGCGCTTGGCCTTCATGTCCGCCAGCATCTTCTCGATCTGGTCCTGCTTATCGAGGGCCGCCAGTTGCTCCTCCACGTCGTCCTTGAACAACTCCGCCTTCGCCTGGCTCATCGCTTCGCTGTGGCGGACCTTGTCCTTCATCCGGTCGAAGGTGGCCTCCGTCGAATGATTGCTGGTGGCATACTGCGCGTCGCTCGCCTTGCTGGAGGCGCGCGCGCGGCGGTGCTGCGCAATCAAGACATCCTTCTTGGCCTGCGCCTCCGCCAGTTTCTGCGCCAGCTTCTGCAAGGCCGACTTCAGGTTTTCCACCTGCTGCTTCTGATCGGCCACTTGCTGCCGGAAGCTCTCGCCCATCTGGCGGTAGCTCACCGAGCGCTCCAGCGCCACGCGCGCCAGGTCGTCCTGCTTCTTGTCCACGGCCATCTCCGCTTTGCGCACCCATTCCGCGGTCTTCTCTTCGTTTTCCTGGTGCTTCTTCTCCAGCACGTGCTGGTCGGCGATGGCGATGGCCACCTGTGTTTTGACCTGCAGCAATTGGTTCTGCATGTCGAGAATCACCTGCTTGATCATCTTTTCCGGATCTTCGGCCTTGTCGATCAGGTCGTTCAAATTCGCGCGAACCAATGTGGATACTCGTTCCAGTAGTGCCATAATCGTTCTCCTTTGTAAAATTCACTCAGGCGGACAGGCCAGGAGGCCTGTCCTACCTAGCTAACTTGCCGTTCCTTTGGTTTTGTCCTCGGGCGGCTTGGGTTTGTCCTCCCCGATCTGTTTGACCTTGGAGAACAGTTCGGACATCTTCATCCCGGAGAGAGTTTCAAAGAGCGCGGGAATCTGCGCGGCCATGGCGGCCATATCTCCGGTGATCTTGTTCATGCCGGCGGAGTGGCCATCGCCGGTCGAGACGATGGTGATCTTGTCCACGTTGGCCAGCGGCGCGGCCAGCGCGCGCACGATCTCGGGCAAGCTGGTAATCAGCTTGTCCACGACCGCGGCCTGGTTGTATTCCTGGTAAGCCTCGGCCTTCACGTTCATGGCGCGAGCCTCGGCATCGCCCTTCTTGAAGATGATTTCGGCTTCCGCCTCGCCCTGCGCGCGAATCGCGGCGGCGTGGCCATCGGCTTCCATCACCAGTTTCGATTTCTCGGCTTCGGCCAGCGTCTCGATGCGCTTGCGCTCCACCTCCGCCGGCTTCAGCACGGTGGCGATCAGTTCGCGCTCGCGGCGCTGAATTTCAGCGTCCTGCACGGCCACTTCATGCTCCTTCTGCACTTGCTGGATCTTCACTTGTTCAGCCATCAACTGCTGCTGCATGATGTTCGTCTGAATGTCGTAAGCCTTGTCGGCCGAGGCCTGCTGCTTTTTGACCGTCTCGTTGTAATTGGCCTTCTTGATCTCCAGATCGCGGGTGGCTTCGGCCTGCTTGGCTTGCGAAAGCGTCTCGGCCAGCACCCTTTCCTGGTCGGCTTGGGCCCTGGCCACGGCGGCGGCGCGGGTAGCTTCGGCGCGCTTGATGGCCGTATCGCGCTCGGCTTCGGCGGCGGCTACATCGGCATCGCGCTTAATGCGCGCCACGTCCGGCCGGCCCATGTTGGAGATGTATTCATTCTTGTCGCGGACTTCCTTGATGGTGAACGAAATCACTTCCAGCCCCATCTTGTTCATATCGTCCGCGCAGGTGGAGCGCATGCGGTCGCCCACCATCTCCGGCTGCTTCACGATCTCTTCCACCGTCAACTGCCCGATGATGCCGCGCAGGTGCCCTTCCATCACCAGCCGGATCAGGCCCTCGCGCTCGGAATCCGTCTTGGTCAGAAATTGCTCGGCGGCCGTCTGGATGGACTCCGGATCGGACTTCACCTTGATCTGCGCGACGGCTTCCACCGTGACCGCTACACCTTGGCGGGTGTATAGATCCTGTTGCGGTGCGACGTCGAACGACATCAGCTCGAGCGACAGGCTCTTGTAGCTCTCAACCACGGGCCAAATGACAGTGCCGCGCCCTTTGACGATGCGCGTGCCCTTGCGTCCGTACACGATCAGGGCCTCATGCGGACCCGCCTTGCGATACAGCCGTGCCAGCATCGACGCGATCAACACGATCGCGAGTAACATCAACAACACGACCACGACAACCATATCCTTCTCCATACTTCTCCTTTTCAAACCCTCCGCTTACGCATTCTGACTTCTTGCTTCGGTCTCTTCCGCCATATCCTCCCAGCGGCGCACATACGCGATGCCCTTCTCATACCGCTGCACCACCACTTCCGTACCCTTCGGGATGGCCGTCCCATCGTCGCTACGGGCCCCGGAAACCCGGCGCACGCCCTCCTGCGAAAAAACAATCTCGCCGGTGCCGCCCTGGCGAATGGGGATGCTCAACTTGCCCAACACGCCGACCATCTCGTAGTCCGCGGGATCCAGACTCTCGTCGCCCGACGCCAGCTTCGCCAGGAACCAGAACACGATGGCGGCCCCGCCCAGCCCGCTCAAAACGGCGATCGCCAACGCCACCAGAAACCAGACCGCGTAAAAGCGCTCCAGCAGGTAACCCGTGCCGCCGAACCACGCCAGGAACGCGGTCATGGTGCCGAAATTCAGCCACGGGACGCCTTCCGCCCCCCCGCCCGCATGCATATGCGGCCCATGCACATGCGGCACGTGTACGTGCGGCAGGTGCAAATGCAGATGCGCGCTGCCGGTGAACGCCGACAGCAGGCTCAACGCCAGGCCCAACAGAAAACAGATCAGATAGAAATCCGCCCACGTCATCGCGATCGCCTCCTTAGTTTAGGCAAAGCCTGGGGCGAAGCCTCCGCCGCGGCCGCCGCCGGCGAGGGCTTCAATACCTGCAACAATCGCTCGGCCAAGCCCGGGTTATCCAGGATGGCGCCCAACAACACCACGCACATGCGCGAATCGTCGTGCCGCGCCACGCGCAACAGCGCCTGGCTCAGCTCGGCATCGCCGCGGAAACGCTCGGCACCGTTGATCAGCCACAAATCCAGCTTGTCCTCCAGCGCGCCCACGTCGGACATCAGCTCTTCCTGATAACCCTCCGGATCGTCCACCAGGTAGCCTGGATGGACTTTGTAGAACTTCGCCAGCAGCATGCGGCTGGAGTTGGTCAGGTGCGGCCGCGCGCCGTTCTCGATCTGCGACAGGTACGCCTGGCTGATGGTCTCGCGCAGCTCCTTCTTGAGCAGGCGCACGACTTCGGCCTGGGTCAGCGCGCCTTCCCGGCCGCGCAGGGCGCCCTCGATTTCCCGCAGGTACCGGAGCTTTTCGCCGAGTTTCATATATTGCAGATCGTAATTAGGATATAGCAATTTGTGATATCTGTCAAGAGAAATATTTGCCCTGTTTTCAGCTATCCTGGGGGGATGCCGCTGTACATCTTCGCGCGCCTCGAGCCCAAACCCGGAAAAGAGTTGCAATTGCGTGACGAACTGGATCTCGTTCTAAAACCAACGCGTGCGGAACCCGGCTGCGTGCGCATCCATCTCTACGAATCGACGCGCGGTCCCTTGATCTACTACATTCACTCCGAGTGGATCGACGAGCCGGCCTTCGACGCGCACGCCGAATTGCCGCACACGCGGCGCTTCGCCGGCGCGGCCGCAGATCTCATCGCCGATCCCTTGCGGGCTGTGCGCACGAAACAAGTTGGTTGAAACCGCTGTTTTTTTGCCATTGACCGCCGGTACGCTATTAGCGGATAATAGAAGCCATAGTGTCCGCTCCGATGACGGTGGTGGAGACGCCATTTTTCCTTCGGAAGGCGGCTGGCGTGCTGACAGAAGGCGAGCGAGAGCAGTTGGTTGCGTTCGTAGCAGCGAATCCCGAGGCTGGCGATGTTATTCCGGAATCCGGCGGCGTTCGAAAGTTTCGGTGGGCGGCTAAGGGCAAGGGGAAAAGCGGCGGCGCGAGGGTGATCTACTATTTCCACAACGAGGCGCTTCCTGTTTTCCTGTTGAACGTGTACGCGAAGAATCAGAAGGCGAACGTGACGAAAGCCGAACGGAACCAGTTGAAGGCACTGGTTCCGCTGCTCGTTGGCGATTATCGCAAAGGTAGGCAACAATGAAGCACCGAACGGCAAAAAAGAAATCCGCCGGAAAGCCCAGTGTCGGCCAGGAGATCATCGCCAGTTTGAAGGAGGCGATCGCTTGGGCGGGCGGTGAAGATATTCCCGTGCGGGTGACCACGGTTCAGGTCCCTGTGATCGATGTGCGCGCGGTGCGTCGGAGGCTAGCCTTGACCCAATCGGAATTTGCCGCAAGATTTGGCTTCCAGCCGGCCACGTTGAAGAACTGGGAACAGGGCCGGACGCGGCCGGATGGCCCCGCGCGGGTCCTGCTGACTGTAATTGCGCGTCACCCCGAAGCTGTGGAGGATGCTCTGCGCAGGGCGGGATAACCTACTTGCCCGGCCCCACCGGCATCCGCCGCAGCGCTTCGATCTCCCGCAGCATGCCCTCCACCGTCGCCCGCGCTACCGCCTCGCCCTTCTCCCGCGTGGCCAGCGTGGCGTCGCCGTAAATCCCGCTGGCCGAGTACGCCCCGGGCTTGTGCGGATCGCGTGTCAACCCGCCGCTCTCCGACGGATGGTAGTCTTTCACCGCCTTGCGCATATCCACCGACGAAGGATCGATGTACAGCATCAGCGACGTCTCGATCTCGTCGGCATGCGTCCCGCCCTCTTCCTTTTTGACCAGCTTCTCAGCCTCCGCGCCCACTTCGAGAACGTTGGTGTACCGCAGGACGATTCCTTCGGCAGCCAGCATCTCCGCGGCCGGCTTCAGCGCGCGCAGCGTCGAAACACCCGTATTCAGCGCATAGAATCGCTTCGGGCCGTAGCGCGCCAACCCGCGGCAAATGTCCACCAGCATGTCGCGCGCCGTCTCTAGGCGCAGCGTCGTCGAGCCGGGATACTCCACGAACGCGGGATAGAAACTGTAATTAATGGTCGGCGCCACCACCACATCGGCGCGTTCCAGTATCTGCCGCTTGTAATACTCCGCTTCCAGATAGTCGGTCTTCAGCTTCAGGTGCGGCCCGTGCTCTTTCGATTCGGCGCCGATGGGAATCACCACCACCGTCTCCGGCGTCAGCGCCTTCTCCGCCTCCACCCAAGTTAAATCCGCAAGCACGATCCCTCGCTGTTGGCCGAAGCTCATAGCGCCTGCCATGAGCGCGAGCCACAAACATAGCGACATGATGCGCGGCATACCTTCCTCCTCGATTGTGTTAACGTAGCATGCCATGTCCAGCCGAACCGCATTGCTCGCCCGGCGTGCGCATGATGGCGCCCACGCATTTCTTCGACAACGACATCGGCGGCTCTTCGGCGGGCGTCGACAAAACGGGACTCACGGACAAGGGCCGCGAAATGGTGCGGCGCATGGAAGCCCGGCACATGCTGGTGGACCTGGCGCACGCCGCGCCCCGCACCATCGACGACGTTCTGGCCATGGCCACGCGTCCCGTGATTGTCTCTCACACGGGCGTGAAAGCCACTTGCGACAACAGCCGCAACCTCAGCGATGCGCAGCTTCGGGGCGTCGCCCACACCGGCGGCGCGATCGGGATCGCTTATTTCGATGTGGCCGTGTGCGGAACCGACGCAGCCGCCATCGCCCGCGCCATCCGGCACACCGCGAACACCGTGGGTGTGGATGCGGTGGCGCTTGGCTCGGATTTCGACGGCGCGGTGGCGGAGCCCTTCGACACTACCGGACTCGGCCTGCTGATCGACGCCCTGTTCCAAGCCGGATTCAGCGCTGACGACATCGCCAAAATCATGGGCGGCAATGCGCTGCGCGTCTTGCTCTCCACATTGTAAGTGGGACAGGCCTCCCGGCCTGTCTTACTCCGTGACCAGTTTCCAACTTGGATCCGGATCGTACTCAGCTATCGCCGCGGCTATCTCCGCCGTCTTAGGGCCAAGGTTCTTCTGATAGACACGACCCTGCTGGTTGACCACAAAAGTCATGACCCCGGAACTGCCCCACTTATCGGGATAGGCCAGCATGGCGTACCCGGCGATCATGTTGCCATTGATTACATAGCTGAACCTTCCGCCCGGCGCATGCGGACCCTGGCGCTTGAGGATCTTGAAGTAATACCCGTGATAGGGCGGCTTGGGGGCTCCTTTGGGGCGGGCCTGGCCTGCCGTATAACCCTCGGCGCGGGCTTGCGCGATTAGGCTTCCGAGCGGACTGGGCTTGGCGCCCGGAGGCGTTTCCCAATACAGTCCGTCGCGCTTGCCGGGCGAACTGGTGAACTTCTGCGCGTAGACCGCCAACCCATCCTGGGCCGTACCGTTGGCCTCGGTATAGTATTCCCACTGCGCCAGCACATACGCGCGGCAGGTCAGGATGGCGGAAAGCTCGTCCTCGCCGATATGCCGGTTGAGGATTTCTTCGAGTCCCGCGGCGGTATCGAAGCGCCACAGGTTTCCGTCTTTGGCGATAGGGATAGGCGACGGCCAATTGTCGTCGCCTACCAGGAGTGTGAACTTGGTGTCACTTACCTTCTGGAGCTTGTGCGACTTCTCGAGGTTGGCGGCGAAGCGCTCCAGGGCGCTGTTGTCCTCCACTGGATCTCCGGTCAACAGTTTGGCGCGGTCCCGACCGAAGAGGGCCGTCAGCGCAGCTTGGTCCTTCGCTTTGGCCACGTGCCCCAGGGCTTCAACCGCGTCTTCGGGAGTCGCGAACCGGGTCTGGCTGGGCACCGCGCTAGCGGGCTTTTGTGCACCCGGCGCGGACCACCCAAGCAGCAGCGCCAGTGCGGCTGCCAGGAACCTGCAGCGCTCTCTCGTTTCGGAGCGTGGCGGATTCATCAGTGCCTTCCTCCCCCGCCGCCGTGAGATCCGCCTCCGCCAGCGTGAGATCCGCCTCCGCCCGAAGACCTGGCGGGGGCGGAATGGGCTGCTTGCGCGCGGCTGCTTTGCCCGCGCTGGCTGGATGCTTTCGCGTCGATGTTACCGCGCTTGGCGCCAAATGCGGAGTTGCCAGCCCCCTCTGAGGCGCGCGGCGGCGCCGCGGCCGTGGGCCGATCGGGTGCGCGGCCCCTGTATTGATCGATCCGCGCGTTGTCGACGTTCGCATTGCGCTGGATGATCTTGTTATTTACGTTGTTGGTTGGCTCGGTATTGCCGGTACCGGCATTGGTCCGGACGTTACCGTAATTCACACCCTGATGGACGCTGTCATAGCGAGTCAGATTGCCGTAGTTCACCGGGCGAGCGGTTACCGTCCGGTTGACGGTAACATCCTTGAGATTGTTATTCACATACACGCTGTTGATGTGTATGTAGGGACGAGAGCGGGCGATCCAGCCGCGGGCATCCGACCAGCCATGATAGTAAATGTGGTAACGCCGCCAGTGGAAGTCATGGTCCAGCCAGACGCCTATGGGGAAACCGGCGCCGAAGGTAACGACTGGTCCGCCGAACACGCCTCCGGAACCGAAGAATGCGAGGCCCGGATCGTACACCGGCAGGTAGAGGTCCTGCGCTTCGGCGGGCCAGATCTCGATGTCGCCATCGTCCATCTCCACGTCCTGCTGCGGTGTGGTGACCAGGTTCCCCGCGTTGCGGGCTTCCTGCCGCAGGCGCTGCACCGAGGCCATTACATCGGCGGCCTGGTTCACGTAGGCCTGCCCCAGGGCGGTGGTCCAATCCAGGCCGTCCGCCATCATATATAGGACCGTGGGGTAGTGCGCGACGGCTTTGACGCTGACATCCCAGGGCTGCGTGTCGATGTCGTCGGGGTTGGCGCCGCCGCGGACGAAGCGGGCCGCCTCATCGACCTGGTCGGGGAAAGTGGCGGCCAGCAGAATTTGCGCCAGCAGCGGATCGGGATAAAGAGCGATGGGCGCCAGCAGGTTATCGAGTTGATCGGGAGAAAAGGGCTGGACGGGAGAATCGTCCTGCGCCCGGAGCAGCGCCGCGGAGGCCGGAAGTAAGAGTAGCAGGGAGACAGCCAGAGCTTTTGACATGGAGCGATTTCTCCTTACCGGTCATGGCAGGCGTCATAGCGGCCTGCGATACCATCGTCGCCATTAGTCGTAATGATAGACGCTGGAGATGTTAGGAATGTTACCGCTGGGACTAAGTGGCACTAAGGTTCAGCGAGACGTTAAGACCGGCAGGCTCGCGATAGTCAGTCGACCAAAATGGGGAAGATCCCGTTGTGGGGCAGGTTGTCAACCTGCGGGCCGATTGTTAATCGGCCCAGTTTGCGCCGATTCCCAATCGGCGCGCAGGATACCATCCTGCCCCACGGGCAACTGGGCTTCCAGCGTGGTTCGGAATTGTGGTGCGCCCGAGGTGATTCGAACACCTGACCTTCTGGTTCGTAGCCAATAGGCGGCGAAGAATCAACGACTTGCAGGGTTGCCCAAGTTTGCTAAGCGCGTAGCGTTTCCAATCACTTCCGAGGAGTGCCTAGCAACCGTGATGAAGCCTGCTACACGGGGAGTGGGCATACTATTGGGCATACCTGAAAGCCGGTTTTCTACGGGGGGCCTTTGAGAACTTCCAGCGGGGCGCAGAGCATTGGTTACCCTTGCAGCGTCGCCACCCGCCACAATGAGGCACCGGAAACCACCGGCAACGGGTAGCTCCCCAAATTCAGTCGCCTTTGCCGCATGGCACGATCTCATCGAACAAGTGCTTCGCGTTTATGTGGCTATTGCCCGCGTCCACAGGATTTGGGAGTATTTCCGAGTTGCTCATATAGCAAGTACCGCCAGAATCCCGGTAGGAAATCCACAAATGAATGGGCGCGTCGTGGACATCCACGTCAGCCTGCCAATCCCTGATGCTGTCGAACAATTCGCGTCCGACGCTTGCGTTGCCGCCCTCGTTTGTCGTGATCTGCTGTTCGCAAAAAATCGGGCCTTGTTCCTTGCTGAGGGTACGTATCGTGTTCACGAATCGTACACGGTCCCTACCCAACCTGAGCATATGGACAGTAACATGGAATGCCGCTGACGAGCCATAGTTTGCAATGTAGAATCCGTAAAATTTATGGCCATCATTGTTCGTTCGGAACCCATACCGTTCTGGGCCGACAATTGGCCGTGAGTCTAGCAGCCGGGGTGGCATGACTCCTCTGTGTCTGCGTTCCTCAAGATCTAACAATTCCATGATGCCGTCCAGGTCCAGCGATCTGACGTATGCGTTGTTGAAGTTAATCAGCGATTCAAAGGACTCGTGCCATTCCAGCGCTGCGGATAGCACTTCTTGATCGTTAGACAACGCGCTCGCCCAGATAGTCTTTGCGGCGGGGTGGTGTTCAAAGGCTGAACCGGGCCATCGTCGCCGCATCATGCGCGCGCCCGTCTTCAGTTTCCAGAACCGCTCTGAGACGGCTTGCCAATCCTCCAACTGCGTTGCTTTTGCAGCCAGGATCGGTCGCTCGTAGTGCCATTGCCGCATCATGACGCCATGCGTCTCTGCCGCATCGGATAGTTCTTTTATCAGCGTGTCTTGCTCGGAAATCTTTGACGCTTGCCCTCCTGATTCTCGCTCGACATCAGCAATCCGTTGCCTAGCTCCGTCGCGTTCCTGTTCCGCACGACTGCACTGGTTAGTCAGTTTGTCAATCTCGTGCTCTTGTTGACGGATTCGCTCCAAAAGGGCGTGATTAGGTGTTTCTGGTCGCGGACCGCGCTGGGATGCGTTCTGGTGCGCCTGAACCCACAAGAAGGTAAACCATAAAATAACGGACCAGGATATTGCGGAAACAGACCATGCGATCCAGTTCGGGAGAAACCAAAAGCACCACGCCACAAGGATCGCCGCTGCGATCAAATTCAGGCAGCGCGCTAACAGCTTGCTGCGATATTCGCCATATCTTTGGGCAAGCGCAAAAAACGCAAGCATCAGAGCCAACCCCCCGATTTGGATAGCAGTAGGCATTGACATCCCCTCAGCCTAACACCAGCAGATTGATCGGGGAGGGGCCACGATGCGCGGCCATCTGCGCGACGGGGCGGTAAGGGTGCGCCTAGACTTGCACAACAATCAGGACACTACCATCAGCAGGGACCGGCGTCAACTATAAGCCAAGCTTCCCCCCGCTGTTCTCCCGGAACAAGCTCCCGTCCCGGATGTACCGGCGCACCATTTGCACACTGCGGTGCCCGGTCTGATTCATGATGGACCGCTCCGATGCGCCCGCAATGGCCGCTGTAGTGGCATGCCCGGCGCGTAGCGAATGCCCGGCGTACTTGGCAGGGTCTAGGCCCGCGCGCTGTGCCAGCTTCTTTACGATGCGCGCCACATCGATACCGCTCAAACGGCCCGGCTGTACTTGCCCGTGGCGATTGATGGAACGGAACAGCGGCCCGCCGTCAATGCCGGCCTGTTCTTTCCACGCTTGCATGGTGCGTACCGGGCATGTGTCGGGATTCGCACCGTAAGGAATCCCCACCTTGCGGCCCGCTCCCTGTTGGTCCGTTTTGGACCGTCGCAACGTCACCGTTAGGCCATCCTTGCCGAATGCGCAATCGTCAACGTCAAGCCCCACCAATTCAGAACGGCGGAATGCACCCGCGAATCCCAACAGGATTAACGCCCGGTCCCGAAGTCCGATTGCGCCCGCGTCCGTCGCGTCTACCATGGCCCGGATATCGTCCGTCAATGCGGCTGCCTTCTGCACTGGCGCCGTTCCCTTTGTACGGCGGATTCCCTTCATGGTATTGGCCACGATTGCATGGTGCGTCGGAGAGTCCGCCCCTACCGCCTTGTGCGCCTCTGTGATCGCGTTCAATCGCCTCTGAATGCTCCCGACCTTCAACCGGCCCGCGCATTCCGCGATGTAGGCCGCGACGCTCTCAGGAGTCGCTGGGATTGGGGATAGGCCGTGAGCATCAGACCACGCGCAGAAGTCGCGCCAATCGGCGTTATAACCCCGTAGCGTGTTCTCTGCCTTCGATGCCCGGATATACTCCCGAACCTGTTCCGGCAATGGGAGCGCAACCGGCAAGGGAACTGCGGGGAGCGGAACTAAGTCCGCTCCCGTGCTCTCAACCGGCCCGATAACTGACAGGTCGCGCTTCATGCCGCTACCTCGTCATCGGCGTATGCGGTTTCATCCGTCCGCCCTGGTTTGAAGTGCTCCCGCTGCCTGTTGAGCGATTCAAGCTCCTGCCAGTACTCCATTTCGGCCTGTAGGAAGTCCTCAGCCATGCCGGAAAGCTCCCGGTATCGTTCCTGATGCTTGCCCCAATACGACGTATTGCTATTCCGCCGTTCGCGGTTCTCAGGCAGGAACCATGAAACCTCTAACGCCCGCTCCCGGCAACGTTGAACCGGGACGGGAGGCGGTAACAGCCGATGCACGGCCCGGACCTTGCGCCGTATGGCCGTCCCACTCGCCAGAACCAGCACATGCGGGTTAGCGCCCGTGAGGTTCAATTCCACGCTGTAGCTTAGGCCGTCCGCATGCAGCGAACGGCACACCGCTACGAACTTGCGCCACGTCGCGTCAAAGCGCTTTTCATCCCGCGCGCTTTCAACCGGGGTGTAGATCAAATAGCGCCCGGTCACGCGGCCACCTCCGCCGTGCTCTCCGATTGCCGGATTATGAAATCCGCGGCCTGTTGTGCTTTGCTGGCAGCCGTGAAAATGGCGCGCGTGTCCGCCTTCAACACTTTCAGCCATGACGCAATGTATTGCGCGTGATCGGGGCGTGGTTCGCTACTCAGCCCCAAGTGTGCCAGCGTGAAAGCAGCCGTCAATTCCGCTACTAGGTCTGCGACCGCCTAAAGATTTTCTAATAAAACAATTCCATTGAGAAATGTTTTGGCGCATACTTAGGGTATGGCCCGTCCAGCCCTACGTATTGAGGTTACAGCCAAAGACCGGAAGGAA